>ERZ842401.477-NODE-477-length-58580-cov-17.490457_pt1 | contig 58580 bp, 48 predicted proteins | sample MGYA00521270_ERZ842401 | MGnify/ENA primary metagenome ERZ842401 (study PRJEB31892, sample SAMEA3878208) | bioreactor metagenome | biome: Moose rumen | place: Sweden | collected 2011-10 | study: EMG produced TPA metagenomics assembly of the PRJEB12797 data set...
ACCAGGAAGTATCCTGTACCCTGGAAGACGGGACCCATACTCTTTATATTGTCATCTCCGGCAACATGGAACTGGACACCTGGCAGTTCATTCTATAAAGAATTGGATTCTTTTCCGAAAAAACACTATCTTTGTACCCGTATTAACTCAGAACGATATGAATCTTAGAGACATTAAGAAAGGTCTTTAAGAATGGTTACCATCTAGTTTTTGATGAAATAATACACAGTTTATTCAATACAAACATTTATACAGTAGAGAGGGGCAGTCAAGTCGACTGCCCCTCTCTGGATTATTTTCTATTCTCTGTACATCATACCGATAATGCCGACTTTTTCCATTCGGCCGGACTCAAGCCGGTCATTTCTTTGAAGTTACGATAAAATGCGCTGCGGGAAGAGAAACCGCTTTCCTCGGCAATTTCCGTGACGCTCATATCCGGATGCGCCTTCATCAGCTTTTGTGCATGGCGGACTCTGTAGCCGTTAATCAAATTAGAGAAATTCTCTCCGGAAAGACTCTTGATGATAGCGCTTATATAGGTCCTGTTGGTTGCCAGCCGAGCGGCAATATCGGTGAGGCGAAGGTCCGGCTGTTTGAAGAGCTCCTCTTTCTCAATGATTTGTAAAAGCTGTTCCGATAATTGCTGCGAGACAGGAATGTCTTCTGCATCTTCAACGGAAGCGGGCCTATTGCCCTTCCGCAAGAAGAAGGCTCCAGCCGCTAGTAACAGCAGGCAAATAGCAATGGCCCAAGGCCAGGGAAAGGAGCGTTTCGGCAGCGCCTCTGTTGGAAAAGCCCAGACATCGCGACGGGTCACGAAATTGTTTGTCGCAGGGATTCCGTCCACTGACGAGAGGCTGTTGCCCCCTGGCAGCACAATGGTTCCATCCGGGGACAAAGCGAATGCTCCAGCAGAGGGAAAGGAACCATCAACCATTGTCAATACAACTTTGGCCTTTTCTCCGTCGAAGATGGGATCATAGCAGATGCAGGCAATGCAGGCATTCCCTTCAGGATCAATTCCTAAAGTAAATGCCTTCCGGCGGCTCAGGTCCACAGCCAGTTGGTTCCAGTCGTAGGCTCCGGCTTCGGAACTTACGGGGATTGGCTGGTCAGTCTCCAAGAGGGAGAATCGTTCTCCCACGATCCGCAAGACGCCCCATTCTTTACTTTCACGGTGTCTGGCCAGAACCAGATAGGAATACTCACCCATGGAAAGGCTAGCCCTCTTTGTGGTCCAGGCTTCCCATTTATCTAACAATGGTTCGTGGAAAGGGTCACCGTGCAAGCGATCCACCGTACCATCGGAAGGCTTGCCATAATTGTCCTCGCTGGAAAAGATGATTACATTGTCATCGGAAGAAGCCAGGATAAAGGGGCTATTGCGCTGCACCGTGACATCTTTAAGAAAAGTGAACCCTTTCCCGGGCTCATAGATCTCGATTGCGTCGGGTGCATACCAGTTCCCGCTCACCAGGACCCGTCCATCAGGTAAGGCCAGGGCCGATGCCCCCGCTCTTTTGCGGTCCAAGATACCTATAGCCGTGGAACTGTGCGAAGCAGGGTCATAGATTTCAACGCCCCAGCTCTGGCCGATGCCGAAGGCTTCCGCAACACCGCCGCCAAGCATCACACGCCCGTCCGGCAACGGTGTGCAGAACCCGTAGTCGTGAGGGTATTTCATAGGGACTTTATGCCATGCACCATCCTTTAGATACCAAGCCGCTGGCGAAAGCAGGAAACCATCTGTATGCCCGCCAAATAGTGTGGGTTCTCCATTGAGAACCATGACGTATGTCGAAGCGACAGGCTCCGGTAAGTCTGGCCACCGCAGTACCTCACCACCTGTGCTACGTGAGCATGCGGCAGTGAGCACGGCGAGCAGAATGAGAAAGAAGCGCTTCACTATCGCAAAGATAGTGAATTATTCATAGTCGCAAACAAGACGCATGGCAGAGGAATTGTAGAAGTAGAACTTGGAGTTTCCTAAATTAGAGTGGCCAAAGCTCAACGATGATCCAGAGCTACTAATTATAGCCCAAATTTGTGCATAAGAGCCATTATCGGGAGTACATTCATTAATATAGAAAATAGCACTTGTCCCGTCTTGATAAGCTCGGTCTGTATAGCCATCGTCCCTCGTTCTCCAATACCCTCCTGCTCCCACGGCGAGATAACTGCCATTGCAATTGAATTTTACTCCATTGTTCGAACCGGTTATCCACTCCCTGGTACTCGCGTAGAAGAGCTCCTGCACCTCTGCCCGGGTAGGGATACGCCATCCGGCCCAACCATCTGCAACGCCGATACCGGCCGAAGTCCCAGCATCGTTGTAGATATTATAATCATACGAATACTCGCTGGAAGATCCGACATTGAATTCGGCCCATTTTACACTCAAACCCAGGTTTTTCCAGGAGTGTCCGCTGAGGGAGCCTGCCGCGGCAGCCGATACCATGTCGGAAGTGAGGGTGATTGTCTTTCCATAAACACTCCCCGCCGTGTAATTGACATCCTTGGTCGACACCAACCGTGCGTATTGTCCTCCGTCTTCATCTTCGGCTCGTGCCATTAAGCTGGTGGAAGTACCGTTGTAAACGGCGAAATAGCCGGAGTATGTCCCTGCGCCATCGTCCGACGCCGTTACGTTCACCACATCAGTGGAAGAGTCACTTCCACTTACGGTACCGTTCGCGGCAATGCTCACTGTCCTGTACACTCCGCCGGCAGAATCCATACCGATGGTCGTGATGGCTTTGGACGTGCTCGTGAACCGGAAACGCAGATAACTTAAGATGTGCGTGGTAAGATCGCCAATTGTGGCCGTAGTCTGGTTGTCGGCCAGGACGATGGACGTCCCTTTGAGGATGTCGTGCTCCAGGGCGTCGGCCAGGCTGCCTCCACCCGCGGCGCTCAGGTCCAGCGTGATAGTACCTGCCGATACACTCACGAAGCCTTTGTCCAGGGAAGTCTTGCTCACAGCATACGGGATATAAGTTCCCGCTACCACCGGGTCCGTGGAAGAGAAATTGCCCGATGTGGTTCCGGCACCGCTGGTAAGGGTGAGCGTGATGGTGGTCCCGTCGTTCTTGATCAGGAAAATCTGGTCGCCCGTTTCCCAGGTAGCATCTATGGAGCCATAAGCAACCTTTGTCTCGCTTTCTTCCGAGGCATTGGGATTCTTGGTCACCGCGGAAACGGTAAGCGTGATTTTGTCCCCGGTTTCATCCTGGACAGCAGAAAGTTGGGGGTCAAGCAAGTCTTGCGTGCATCCTGCAGCGAAGGATACAAGTAGAATAAAGGCTGCGGAAAATAACGACTGTTTCATAATCTTACCAAATACTTCCATTATCATCAGCATCACTTTCATCTACGCCGGCCCCTAACAGTCTGGCGCCTTTCCCGCTGGCGTTCAGGATTCCATTTTCCATCTGGATTCCAAACACCTGTGTTTCAGGTGAAAAATAGGGTTCTTTCATTGTTGTCTTGACCATGGTTGGTTTGTTATTTTTTTTGTAAAGATATGGTGAGCGTCGATGATCCTCGTCCCGCCGTCACAAAACCTGTGTCCCGATTTGTTAAATGATTTGCAAAGCCCTTCCTACTTGCTCAGAATCTGCATCTGACGGCGTTTCAAGGCAGAAAGGATGCTTCTCTCTGCAAGAGGAGCGACTCCTTTAAAGGTTGTTTTGGCCTTCAATTCCTCCAGCGGCATCTCCAACAGTAGTTTGGCGATGCATTCATCGGCAAAGGAGTTGGTGACAGTATCTATACCGGAAAAGTCAAGTACCACTTTTTCTTCCCCATCCAAGAGCGGACGGAGATCGGCCCTGATCCGGGCACCAAGGAGACGTGTTCCCATACTGTCTCCGTATTTTGAAAACTTGAATACTACCATAGAGCGTCTAATCCGGTATTATCATCCAGAAATAAATCATCGAACTCTTCAGCTGGCATATTGGCACGCAACTCAAAATAGACTATAGTTCCGGCCCATGGTTCTGATTCGACAATTGTCATATCTCCGTTTGCCGAAAGAGTATGACTTCCGGAGCGAATGATCAGTTTATGGCCGGCGGTATTGATTAATCTGGAGGTGGAATACAAGCCAAATCCCATGCCTTTACCATCAGACACCCTGTCTTTTATGCTGTTCTCGAGAGCCTGTGGCTCCGTAATGGTGGAATAATTGATATTCTGAGCGAGAGATTCCCGTATTCCCATTCCATCATCGGCAACAAGAATTTGAATCAGATGTTGTTCTTCAGAATAGTTTGTAATGACAATTCCTACAGTTTTGCCGGAATGAATGAGTACGTTATCCATTACTTCGTAGAAACAATAGCTCATCGCCTGAAGCAAGGATGTCTCCACTTCAGGTTGATAAATCAAGACGTCCACCAGCCGTCGGTATACCTGCTGGATGTTCTTGTCATCGAACATCTCTATGCAAGTATTCCCGGCCTGAGGAAAGTACTGACGAAGTAATGTATCAACATTCATAGAATCCAACGGAACGGTTTCATGCAAAGATAACAACACAGGGCGAGAAATCAAAACTTCCAATCTATTCCCGCTAGTTGTCTCCATTTTTCCGTGCAGATTAATGAATTCGAAGATAAGCGAAATGTCTCTTTCCCTGTCCCGCCATCGCAAAACCCGTGTCCCGAATTGTTAAATGATTCGGAACGGGAGGATTTTTGTCATTGTTTGCCGCCGCCGGTCATCGGCCAGATTTGCAACCGGGTTGCAAGGGAAGGTGTGTACCTTTGCAACGGTAAAAAAACAAAATGCTATGGCAAAAGAAGAACATATCCACAACTCTGATGCATGTGACTTCTGCAATGAGCATGAGCATGTGCATGTGCATGAACACGAGCATGAGCACAAACATGAACATGATCACCATCACGAACATGATCACGAACACCATCACCATCACGAGGAGGAAGGCGGTAACCGCCTGGTAAAAATCATTGTGGCGGCCGTGCTGCTTGTAATAGCGGTAATAATAGAGAAGAAGACCAACTGGACCACCTGGCAGTACCTGCTGCTGTTCCTGGTGCCTTATCTGGTAGTCGGCTGGGATACGCTGAAGGAAGCGGCCGAAGGGCTGATGCACGGAGAAGCGCTCAGCGAAGACTTCCTGATGAGCGTTGCCACCCTGGGCGCCCTTGCCATCGGCTTCCTGCCCGGTGCGGAAAGCCAGTTCCCGGAAGCGGTCTTCGTAATGTTGTTCTTCCAGGTGGGTGAATGGTTTGAAGAGAAGGCCGAAGGAAACAGCCGGAAGAGCATAGCCCATCTGATGGACATCCGTCCGGACACAGCCCGAGTGGAACGTGACGGAAAATGGGTAACTGTTAATCCTGAAGAAGTGAAACCCGGTGAAATCCTGCTCATCCAGGCAGGGGAGAAAGTGCCGATGGACGGCGTTGTGCTGGAGGGAGACTCCAGTCTGGACACCGTGGCGCTTACCGGCGAAAGTGTTCCGCGAAGCGTCCATGCCGGAGACGAGATTCTTTCCGGTTGCGTGAACCTGAGCGGTGTGCTCCGCGTGCGCACCACCAAGGCCTTTGGGGAATCTACCGCCGCCAAGATTCTGGAAATGGTGGAGGATGCGGCCGAGAACAAATCGACCAGCGAACGCTTCATCACCCGTTTTGCGCGGATTTATACGCCCATCGTAGTGGGCCTGGCCGTTCTGGTGGCTGTTGTCCCGGGTCTCATTACCGGCGACTGGGTAAGCTGGATTTACAGGGGCCTGCTGTTCCTGGTGGTCTCCTGTCCCTGCGCCCTGGTCATCTCTGTCCCGCTTACTTTCTTCGGTGGCCTGGGAGGGGCCTCCAAGAAGGGTATCCTCATCAAGGGCTCCAACCGGATGGACCAGCTGGCCAAGCTGCATACCGTGGTCTTCGACAAAACCGGAACCCTGACCGAAGGCGTATTCGAGGTCACGGCTGTGCATCCGGAAGTAATTGACCAGGAAGAACTTTTGCATCTGGCCGCCCATGTGGAGCGCCACTCCAACCACCCCATTGCCGCCGCATTGAAAGTGGCTTATCCCTCCGAGCAGGACAGCTGCACCATTACCGAGGTGCGCGAAACGGCAGGCCACGGCGTAACGGCCCTGGTGAACGGAAAAGAAGTGGCCGTTGGGAACAGCAAGCTGATGGAAAAGGTGGGTGCCGCCTGGCATCCCTGCCATCACGATGGCACTATCGTGCACGTGGCTATCGACGGAATCTATGCCGGCCACATCGTCATCAGCGACCGGATCAAGGCCGATGCAGCCGACGCCATCCGGGAAATCAAAGCTGCCGGCGTAGAGAAGACCGTAATGCTCACCGGCGACCAGGAAAGCGTAGCCGCGTCGGTGGCCAAAACGCTGGGTGTGGATGAGTTCCATGCGCAGCTCCTTCCGGCCGACAAGGTGGCCGAAGTGGAACGCCTGCTGGCCGACGGAACGCTGGCCTTTGTGGGTGACGGGATTAACGACGCCCCGGTCCTCACCCGGGCCGACGTAGGTATCGCCATGGGCGCCCTGGGCTCCGACGCCGCCATTGAAGCGGCCGACGTGGTCCTGATGGACGACAAGCCGTCCAAGATTGCCCAGGCCGTGAGAATCGCCCGCCGCACGCTGAAAATTGCCAAGGAGAATATCTGGCTTGCCATCGGCATCAAGGTGGCGGTCCTGGTCCTGGCCGTCCTCGGCCTTGCCACCATGTGGATGGCCGTGTTTGCCGACGTAGGTGTAACCGTCCTGGCCGTCCTCAACGCCATGCGCTCCCTGAAAGCGTAAACCGCTAGGAAGACACAACGGAAAGGGTGGCCACGGAAATGCGGGGATGGGGGCCGAAGGCCTTGCGCACAACCTGGTAGCAGGTGGCCAGGGTGGCCCCCGTGGTAAAGGTGTCGTCTACCAGCAGGATGTGGTTGCAGGAGAAGGTTTTCCGCACTTGGAACACCCCGCTCACATTTTTGAGCCTCGCATCGGCGTCCAGACGGGTCTGGGTGGAAGTCCTGCGGGTTCGCACCAGAACGTCCGTTCGCAGGTGGGCGCCCAGCTGCCGGGCCAGTTCGGCTGCTATTACCCCGGCCTGGTTGTACCCTCGCCGCCAAAGCCGGGCCCAGTGGAGCGGTACGGGAACCACCAGATCCACGGAAGCGAAGTGTTTTTCCCCGGCCATGTGTCGGCCCAGTTCGGCCGCATAATAGCGCCCCGCCGGCAAGTTGTAGTGGTACTTGAGCGCTTGCGGAATCTGCTTGTAGGGATTGGACTGGTTATAGAAGAGAAGGGCGGCTGCATAGGAATAGGCCATTTCTTCTCCGCTGGCCCGCTTTCTTTCCAGCAGGGCGTTGAACTCGTCGGCCATGGGGTTGTGCGTCCGTTCCCAATAATAGGTCAGGGGCAAATCTTCCTGGCACCAGATGCAAAGCGGGTTTTCAAAGGCGCCCAGGCGCTGCCCGCAAACCAGGCATTCCCGTGGCATCATCATATCCATCATTTCCTTCAACATGGGTGCAAGATACCAAGGGAAAACGAAAAACGGCGCAATCGTTTGAAAAATTGCGCCGTTTTTTACGTTTTAACCGATTCGGCCGGTACCCTCCGCCCCAATGTGCGTTTTGCCGCCACGTCCTCCGGTCCGTCCCCCAGGCGCTTTCATCGGCTTGGCGGGTTAAGACCGTGAAGCTAAATAATTGATTATCGGACGATTATGCAAAACGACCCAGGCTAAAACCGCCCGGGTCATTTTACGTAACAAGTTATTAATTAGCATATTAGCTCCACGCAGTTCAAAGCAGCTATTTCTTCTGGAACCGGGCCACGATGTTTATCATCAGAGACCCCAGGAGGCCGGAGGCCACGGACCCCATGAGGACGGCAATTTTGCCGGCGTCGCGAAGGTGCTGGGTGATTTCCGGGGTAATGCCCTCTCCTGCAAACGATAGCGTATCTACAAAAATGCTCATGGTAAAGCCGATACCGCCCAGGCAGGCCACGGCAAAAAGCATGGGCCAGGTGGCCTTGGCGGGCATTTCTCCCACTTTGAAGCGGATAGCCAGCCAGGAAGCGAGCGTAATGCCGACAGGTTTCCCCAGCAGCAGGCCCAGGAAGATGCCCAGGCCCACGCCACCCAGGGTGGGATCTACATGGAAGACATTGAAATACGACAAGTCCGGAATCTCCACGCCGGCGTTGGCCAGGGCGAAGATGGGCATGATGACGAAGTTGACGATGGGATTCAGCTTGTGCTCCAGCCGATAAGACGGGGGGATGGTCTTTTTGGTGAGCCCGGTGAGCCGACGCAGGTAGAAGCGCTGGGGCCCGTTGGGGAAGGATTCGTTGGGGGAAAGGGCTTCGGATTCTAACAGGCCGTTATACAGAATCCGGGACCTGCGGTGGAACTTGGCCTTGTTGTAGCGGGCGTCCATGGGGATGAGCATGGCAATGACGACGCCGGTCATGGTGGCGTGGATGCCGCTGTAATAGAACAGGAACCACACGATGATGGCCGGGACGAAGTAAAAGGCCAGCCGCTTCTCGCCCAGCTTCTTCATCAGTGCCACGAACAGGATGACCATGAGGGCGATGAACAGCAGCGGAAGGTTGATGGCTCCGCCGTAGAAGAATGCCACCACCAGGATGGCTATCAGGTCATCGGCAATGGCCAGGGCCGTGAGGAACACCTTCAGGGAAATGGGCACTTTGTCTCCCAGGATGGAGAGGATGCCCACCGCGAAGGCGATGTCCGTGGCCGTGGGAATACCCCAGCCCGACGAAGCCAGCGTTCCATGGTTGACGATGGTGTAGATGACGGCGGGAAAGACTACGCCGCCGAATGCTGCAATCACCGGCAGGATGGCCTTCTTGAAGGAGGAAAGTTCTCCACAGACCACTTCCCGCTTGATTTCCAGGCCCACGGTGAAGAAGAAAATGACCATCAGGATGTCGTTGATGAACTTCTCCACCGTCATGCCGCGCGGGAACACCCAGTTTACGGCCCCATCCGGCGATTTGATGTTCATGGTGAATTCCGTCTCCAGGAAAGCGTGGTAAACGTGTTTGGTAAAGGGGAGGTTGGCCAGCAGCATGGCCACCACTACGCAGCCCAGCAGCACTACGCCGTTGGCCCAGGGCTGCTTGGTAAACTTCTTTTGGGAAATCTGGAAGTTGTGCACTTCCTTGTTCCACCAATATATAGGAATGAGTGCCATTATTCTCCGTAAAGGTATTTGTGTTGTTCTTCTGTAAGGGTGTCTATCCGGATGCCCCAGTCGGCCAGTTTCCTCAGGGCCACTTCCCGGTCGATTTCGGCCGGAACGTTGTTCAGTTTCCGGGTGAGTTTACCCTTGTTTTGGGCCAGGTAGCGGGCGCTGAGCGCCTGGATGGCGAAGGACATGTCCATGATCTCGGCCGGATGTCCGTCGCCGGCGGCCAGGTTCACCAGGCGGCCTTCGGCAATCACGTTCACCGTTCGGCCGTTCTCCAGTTTATAGGCCTCGATGTTGTTCCGGGCGGGCCTGTGGCTCACCGCCATGGCTTTGAGCTTGGCCACCGCCACTTCCACATCGAAGTGCCCGGCGTTGCAGCAGATGGCGCCGTCCTTCATGCAGAGGAAATCTTCCGGGCCGATAACGTCGGCACAGCCCGTAACGGTAACGAAGAAATCTCCCAGTGCGGCGGCCTCCCGCATGGGCATTACCTTGAAACCGTCCATCACGGCCTCCATGGCCTTCACGGGATCTACCTCTGTAACAATTACTTTGGCGCCCAGGCCCTTGGCCCGCATGGCCACGCCCTTTCCGCACCAGCCGTATCCGGCCACTACCACGTTCTTCCCGGCCACTATGAGGTTGGTGGTGCGGTTGATGCCGTCCCACACGCTCTGGCCCGTGCCGTAGCGGTTGTCAAACAGGTGTTTGCAGTCGGCATCGTTTACCAGCATCATGGGGAAAGCCAGCTTGCCGGCGGCGTCCATGGCCTTCAGGCGCAGGATGCCGGTGGTGGTTTCCTCGCAGCCGCCTATCACACCCGGCAGGAGTTCCGGAAACTCGTCGTGCAGGGTGGTTACCAGGTCCCCTCCGTCGTCGATGATAATATTGGGCCCTACGCGGAGCACGCTCCTGATATCGTCCATGTATTCCTTTTCCGTGGCCCCGTGGACTGCAAAGACATTCATGCCCTCGTGCACCAGCGCGGCGGCCACGTCGTCCTGGGTGCTCAGGGGGTTGGATCCCGTGATGTACATCTGGGCCCCGCCGGCGGCCATCACCTCGCACAGGTGGGCCGTCTTGGCTTCCAGATGCACGCTCAGGGCCACTTTCAGACCCTCGAAGGGCTTGCTTTCCGCGAAATCTTTTTCTATCCCCTCCAGAAGGGGCATGTGGCTGCGGACCCAGCTGAGTTTGAGTTCACCGCTTTCCCACAGGTTGATATCTCTGATATGACTTTCCATAGCGAGCGATTTAGTATGCAAAGATACCGCTTCTTGCCGAATTTGGCAACCGCAGCCACCCTTCATGGGCGATTATTGCGGCAATTCCAAAGTGAGGGTCTGCGATTCTCCAGGAGCGAGCAGCCTGGTTTTTCCGAAGGCGGCCAGCGTGGGATTCATAATCTGCACAACGTGTTTTCCGGCAATAGGGCCGGTGTTGGTGACGGTGACGGAAACCATGTTCCCGCTGTACGAAGGCTCGCTTTCCTCAAAGCTGGTATAAGAGAGGCCGTGGCCGAAGGGAAAGGACACGGCGGGGCTTCCTTCCTTGAGATAGGCCCTGTACCCAACTGCCGTTCCTTCAGTATATTCCGTAAAGCCCACGTTGGGTTCGGTGCTGTTCTGCTTCCCCTTGTAGCCGTAAGGGAAAGAGGCCGATGAAGGGAGGTCGAAGTAGTCGGCCGGGAAAGTGACGGGGAGCCTGCCGCTGGGGCAGACGCTGCCGTCCAGAACCCTCGCGAGTGCATTTCCACCTTCCTGCCCGGGCTGCCAGGCCAGGACTATTGCATCGGCCAGGTGCTTCCAGGAGGAAGTTTCAATGACCCCGCCCACATTCAGGACCACAATAACCTTCTTCCCTTGGGCATGGAAGATCTCGCTCACATCCAGCAGCATCTGTTTTTCTGCGTTGGAAAGGAGGAAGTCGTTCTCCAGCTTCCGGTCTCCGCCTTCACCTGCCTGGCGGGAAAGGGTGATAACGGCGGCATGGGCTTCCCCAGCCGCTTCTTCCACCGTGGGGCGCGAAAGGGGCATCTCCCGGGTGGCGGCGCTCCCCAGCATTGCGCTTATCGGACTCTGGCGGGGCCGATGCTTTTCAATGTGGCGGGCATACTTCCCGGCCAGCGTTTCACTTAGCGTGAATGCCTCATTCTCAAGTCCTTCCTTAAGACTCACAACATAAGGCCGATGCACGTGGCCGGAACCGGTTCCCCCGGCAAGGAGTTCATAGGAACCCACGCCGAAAAGGGCCAGCCGGAGGCCCGGCCGGAAGGGCAATGCGTCCGAAGCGTTTTTCAGCAGCACGATGCCTTCTTCGGCCGCTTCCCTCGCAACGGTGGCGTGAGAGGAAAGGTCCGGCTTCTGCGAAGGATGGAAGCCCTTGAAGGTGGGCGTTTTAACAACAAGTTCCAGCACCCGGCGGACGCAGGCGTCCAATGCCTCCTCCTTCAGCTCGCCCCGTTCCACCTTCCGAACCAGCTCGCGGATCTGGGAGCCGGCTCCGGGCTCCATCAGGTCGCAGCCGGCCGCAATCTGCGCAGCCGTGTTCCTCCTTTCGGTCCAGTCCGTCATCACCAGGCCTTCGAACCCCCATTCATCCCTGAGCACCTGGGTGAGCAGCCACGGGTCTTCCTGGGTGTAGGGGCCGTTGAGCCGGTTGTACGAAGCCATCACGGTCCATGGCCTGGCCTCTTTTACGGCAATCTCGAAGTTCCGGAGGTAAATCTCCCGGAGCGCCTCTTCCGAAACCCTGGCGTCATTCTCCAGGCGGTTGGTCTCCTGATTGTTGGCCGCGAAATGCTTCACGGAAGTCCCTACGCCCTGGGACTGCACGCCCCGGACATAGGCCGCGGCCGTTTTTCCGCTCAGGAGCGGGTCTTCCGAATAGTATTCGAAGTTCCTGCCGCAGAGGGGGTTCCGCTGAATGTTCATCCCCGGGGCCAACAGGACGTCCACCCCGTATTCCAGCGCTTCATTGCCGAGGGCTTCCCCCACTTTCCGGACCATCTCCGGATTCCAGGTACTGGAAAGGAGCGAGCCGATGGGGAAGCCGGTGCAGAAGAAACGCTCTTTGCTGCCCCTCCTTTTGGGCTCGATGCGCACCCCGGCGGGGCCGTCGCTCAGGACGATGGCGGGAATGCCGAGCCGGGAAACGGCCCTGGTCATGCCGGCCGCGCCGGGAACGGGAACCCTGGCGCCGGTAAAGCCCGCAATCATGCTCATGTATCCGTCCCCGACAACCAGGGAGGCCTTCTCTTTCAGCGTGAGGGCCTGCAGGACCTCCTCTATGTTGTCTTCCCGCAGCGTGGTAACTTGCGCCATGAGGTTCAAAGCGGCAAATCCTGCCAATATAACGGAGAAAAGAATCTTTCGGTACATATTAAAATGCACGAAAACGGCCTTGTTCAGACCTTATTTCGCCATGGCGGCCTCTACTTCGTCGGGGCTGGCGGGCAGGCGCTTGGGGCCCAGCCGTCGGGCGCCGTCGGCCGTCACCAATACGTCGTCCTCTATCCGGATGCCGCCGAAGTCGTAGTAGCCCTCCAGCTTGGCATAGTTCACAAAATCATAGCCCAGGCCCTCCTTCTTGAACTTTTCGATGAGGGCGGGGATGAAGTAGATGCCGGGTTCGTCCGTAATTACGTGGCCGGGAACCAGACGGCGGGCCATCCGGAGCGAACCCAGACCCAGCTGCTTGGAGCGGGTCTGATCCGGGTCGTAACCCACCAGGTTCTCTCCCAGGTCTTCCATGTCGTGAACGTCCAGGCCCATGTTGTGGCCCAGCCCGTGCGGCTGGAACAGGCCGGCGATGCCCTTGGCCACCATCTCGTCCAGGTCTCCCTTCACCAGGTCCAGGGCGGCGAGGCCTTCCAGCATCTTGCGGGCCGTGGCCAGATGCACTTCCCGGTAGGTGACGCCCGGCTTGGTGAGGCTGAAGGCAAGCTGGTTGCAGTCGTACACAATCTGATAGATTTCCCGCTGTTTGGTGGTGAACTTGCCGCTGGTGGGGTAGGTGCGGGTGAAGTCCGATGCGTAGTGCTCATTGCTCTCTACACCGGCGTCTATCACCATCAGCCTGCCGGGCTCTATCACTTTGTCGTGCAGGTGGTTGTGCAGGGTTTCTCCGTGCTGGGTGAGGATGGTGGGGAAGGAAACGCCCCATCCCTTGGCCAGGGACACGCCTTCCATCCTGCCCACGATTTCCTGCTCTATGATGCCGGGGACAATGGTGTCGCGCGCTACGGAATGCATTTCATAGCCCAGGGCGCAGGCCGCGTCGATAGCTTGAATCTCAATATCTTCCTTGACAAGGCGCATGGAGATGACGGCCTTGATGAGGGGCTCCGAAGGCGCAGCGCCCGGAAGCAGTTCCTGCAGTTTGAGGGTGTTGTAGTAGCGCGACGGCGGCAGGAAGTGCACGGGACGGCCCTTGGCAGCAGCCAGGCAGGCTTCCAGCGCACCGTACGGGGCGCTCTTGGCAACGCCCACTGCCTCGGCCCGGGACCGGATGGTGGGCTGGGGACCCATCCAGATGATGTCGTCTATGTCCACGTCATCGGCAAAAAGGACTTCCTCTCCGCTGTCGATATCCATCACGGCGGCATAACGGGGCTCGTCCAGGCCGAAGTAATACAGCCAGCTGCTGTCCTGGCGCCATTTGTAGCAATTGTCCTTATATTGGGCAGGGGCCTCTACGTTCCCCACAAAAAGAATAAGGCCGCCCTCGCCTGCCGAACGCATTTTTTCGGCCAGAACCCGGCGTCTTCTTACATATACTTCCTTAGAAAACATGACAGATTATAATTTTGTTTCTCCAAAGATAATGAATATTTTTGTGGCATGGAAACATTTATTGCCATACTTGCCATCGTGCTGGGCATCGTGGGCATCGTGGGAAGTGTAGTTCCCGGACTCCCCGGTCCGCCCCTCAGCTGGGCGGGCATGCTGGTGCTGTACATCTGGGGTGCCGGCACCAACGGGGCCGGGGCGGAAATGTCCACCACCTTCCTGCTGGTCTGGCTGGCCATCGTAATTGTAATCAGTATCCTGGACTATATTGTGCCGGCCTATTTCACCAAACTCACCGGCGGCAGCAAATATGGCAGCTGGGGTGCTGTCATCGGCCTGGTTGTGGGGCTCATCTACCCGCCCCTGAGCATGATTCTGGGCTCGTTGCTGGGCGCCTTCCTTGCCGAACTGCTGTTTGCCAACAAGCCCGCCATCACCTCCCTGAAGTCGGCCTTCGGCGCCTTCCTGGGCTTCCTGTTCGGCACAGGAATCAAGCTCATCTGCTCTGCGGTGATGCTGTTCTACATCATCGTCTACGCTTTCTGAGCGTCGCGTTACTCCCACTCGATGGTTGCCGGGGGTTTGGAGGAGATGTCATAGACCACCCGGTTCACGCCGCGGACCTTGCGGATAATCTCGTTGGAAACCGCTCCCAGAAAGTCGTACGGGAAGGGGAACCAGTCGGCTGTCATGGCGTCGGTGGAAACTACGGCGCGGAGGGCTACCGGATTCTCGTAGGTGCGCTCGTCGCCCATCACGCCCACGCTCCTGACCGGCAGCAGGATCACGCCGGCCTGCCAGATGGCGTCGTACAGGTTGGTGGCCATCACCCGCGGGTCCGAGGCGGAAGGGAATCCCATCCCGGTGCAGTCGTACGCCCTTAAGGCGCGGATGTAAATGTCGTCGGCCTCGCGAAGCACGCGGAGTTTTTCTTCCGTCACTTCGCCGATGATGCGGATGGCCAGCGACGGGCCCGGGAAAGGATGGCGGCCCACCAGCTCTTCTTTGATGCCCAGGGCGCGGCCCACGCGGCGCACCTCGTCCTTGAAAAGCATCCGGAGCGGCTCCACAATCTTCAGGTTCATCTCTTTGGGCAGGCCGCCCACATTGTGATGGCTCTTGATTTTAGAGGCTATTCCCGGAATGCCCGCGCTCTCTATCACGTCCGGATAAATGGTCCCCTGGGCCAGCCAGCGGGCGTTTTCTATTCCGCGGGCATACTTGTCGAAGGTCTCTACAAAGAGCCGCCCGATGATTTTCCGCTTGGCCTCAGGCTCGGTGACGCCGGCAAGTTCCCTTAGGAAATCGGCCGATGCATCGGCCCCTATCACGTTCAGGCCCATGTCGCGGTAAGACTCCAGTACATCCTCGAACTCGTTTTTGCGCAGCAGCCCGTTGTTCACGAAGATGCAGGTGAGATTCTTGCCGATGGCCTCGTTCAGCAGCACGCCCGCCACGGTGGAATCTACCCCGCCGCTCAGGCCCAGGATTACCTTTTCGTCGCCAATCTGCTCGCGGAGGGCCGCCACGGTGGTTTCGATGAAGGACGCGGGTGTCCAATTGGCATCACAGCCGCAGATGTCCAAGGCGAAGTTGGCCAGGATCCGGGCACCCTCGGTGGTGTGGTACACTTCCGGGTGGAACTGGACGGCATAGGTGGGCTCTCCGGAAAACTGGAAGGCGGCGTTCTGCACATCGGCTGTGGAGGCGATGACGGAGGCCCCTTCCGGCAGCCGGGAGATGGTGTCTCCGTGCGACATCCACACCTGCGAATGGGCGTTCACGCCCTTGAGCAGGGGGGAATCGGCCCTGACGACATCCAGCATGGCACGGCCATATTCGCGGGAGTCGGCCCCTTCCACGGAACCGCCGCAGCGGTGGGCCAGGTACTGGGCCCCGTAGCAGATACCCAGCAGCGGAAGTCGGCCCCGCAGCAGGGACAAATCTACCTGGGGAGCGTTGGCGTCGCGCACGGAGCATGGGCTGCCGGACAGGATGACTCCCTTAACGGAGCTGTCCAGGGCCGGGACTTTGTTGTAAGGATAGATTTCGCAAAAGACGTTCAGCTCCCTGAGGCGCCGGCCGATAAGCTGGGTTACCTGGGAGCCGAAGTCCAGAATTATGATTTTATTCACCTCTGGAGTAGTTAGGGGTTTCCTTGGTAATGGTAATGTCGTGCGGATGGCTTTCCGTCATGCCGCTGGCCGTGACGCGGGTGAACTTGGCCTGTTTGAGGGCTTCCAGGTCCCTGGCACCGCAGTAGCCCATGCCGGAGCGCAGGCCGCCCACGAGCTGGTACACCGTTTCCGAGAGGGTTCCCTTGTACGGGACGCGCCCTACGATGCCTTCCGGAACCAGCTTCTTGAGTTCCACTTTGTCGTCCTGGAAATAGCGGTCCCTGGAGCCGGCCGCCATGGCGTCGATGGACCCCATCCCCCTGTAGGCCTTGAACTTGCGGCCGCTGTAGATGATGGTTTCCCCGGGCGACTCTTCCGTGCCGGCGAACATGGAACCGCACATCACGCAGTCTCCGCCGGCGGCGAGCGCCTTCACTATGTCGCCGGAGTAGCGGAGTCCTCCGTCGGCAATGAGCGTGGCGCCGCTGCCCTTGATGGCCAGGCTGGCGTTATAGATGGCGCTGAGCTGGGGGACGCCCACGCCCGCCACGATGCGGGTGGTACAGATGGATCCCGGGCCGATGCCCACCTTCACCCCGTCGGCCCCGGCCTTCACCAGGTCCCGGGCGCCTTCTTCGGTGGCCACGTTGCCCACCACCACGTCCAGTTCCGGAAAAGCGGCTTTGACGCGCTTCAGAAGGCCTATTACGCCCTTGCTGTGCCCGTGTGCCGAATCCAGCACCACGGCATCCACTCCTTCGGCATAGAGGGCCGCCACGCGGTCCAGGGCGTCCGGGGTGATGCCGATGCCGGCCGCTACACGGAGTCGGCCCTTGGCGTCTTTGCAGGCATCCGGATGCAGGCGTTCCTTGATGAGGTCTTTATAGGTAATGAGCCCCACGATGCAGCCTTTATCATCCACTACGGGCAGTTTTTCCACTTTGTACCGCTGCAGCACCTGCTTTACGTATTCGCGGTCTGTCCGGCTGTCCGGAATGGTGACAAGGCCGCTGGCGGTCATTACGTCCCGCACCAGGGCGCTTGTGTCGTCCAGGAAGCGGACGTCGCGGTTGGTCACGATGCCCACCAGGTGCCGTTCCCCGTCCGTGACGGGAATGCCGCCGATGTGGTTTTCGTGCATCAGCTCAAGGGCTTCGGCCACGGTCTGGTCTTGGTTGATGGTGACCGGATCCGAGATCATCCCGTTTTCCGAGCGCTTGACCTTGCGGACTTCGGCCGCCTGGGCGGCGATTCCCATATTCTTATGAATAACGCCGATACCTCCTTCCCTTGCAAGGGCGATGGCCATCGGCGCTTCTGTAACGGTGTCCATGGCGGCGGACACGATGGGAATGTTCAGGGGAATATTCCGGGAAAAACGGGTGTGGAGGTTCACTTCCCGCGGAAGGACCTCCGAGTATGCCGGAATAAGCAATACATCGTCGAAGGTCAGGCCTTCCAATGCGATTCTTTCATCTATAAAGGACATATTGGCAGATTTTTGCAAAGTTAGCGATAATTTCCCTATATTTGTGAATCTATGAGACGACTTTTTTCAACAATTGTTCTGTTGGGTTTGTGCATTCCGGCCGCCCTGGCCCAGACCCGCTCCTATTCAGACAACGCGTCCAAAACCTTCATCGTGGGCCTGGACAGCTATTTCTATGGTTCGGACGGCTCGCTGGATTTCAAGGCGGGAACCCTTTCCTGCGAAGCCAGGGTAGAGGGTGGAAACGTCTCACTGAACGGCACTTTGCTGGAGAGTGGCAGTGCCGATACCGTCGTGGGCATCCATGACTTGACGGGGAACGGAGTACCGGAAGTGGTGGTGGCCAGAAAGGCCGACGGAGCAGTCCTTGCCACCGTTTATACGCTTTCCTCCGGCGGATGGTCTTCCGTCGGCCGGGTTGGGGCGAAGGGTGCAAAGGAAATCCGGGTGTTCCGGCAGGTACTGTCTGTCCGGAGCGGCGAAGTGCTCTACTCCTGGACCTGGCACGGCTCCGGCTTCGATTTCAAGGCGTCCGACGGTTCCGGAGACCCTACGCCTGCTCTTTGACGCAGATGAGCGACTTCACGGGCGCAATGTCTTCCAGCACTTCCCGGCCGGGAAGGTCGGTGATTTCCACCAGGAACACAAAGTCCGAGACTTTAATCTTGTAAACCTTTCCGTCCAGCAGGATTTGCTGGGCCTCCAGCCCCCGGGCAATGCCCAGGGCGGTACCGCCCGTCGCCAGGACGTCGTCGAAGAAGGTAACCTCGAAAACGTCTCCGTTGGGCTTTCCGGCCGCTATGTCGGAGCGGCGGAAGAAAATCCGATCCTTGCCGTACTCCTTGACGATATCCAGCCCCACCAGGTCTCCTTCGGCATAGGGCATTTTCCCTTTCTTGCGGAAGGGAATGATGTTCTGCACATGCGGGCACAGGGCCAGCATGGGGGCGGCGAAGAGAAAGCCCCGGGCCTCCGGAGCCACGATGTTGGGAGAGCAGCAGAGGGCCCCCAGATCCTTGATCAGGGAGGTGAACACTTCTTTGTCCTGGATGAAAGGCAGGATGTCCACGAAATTGACCCCTTCGATGGGGAAGTCGGAATAGAATTTCAGATACTGAGTATAGTCCATTGCTTATTCTACTGTGTTCATGTCTATGAGGTTGTTCAGCAGGGCGTACACCGTGAGGCCGGCCACGGTCTTGATGCCGGTCTTGCGGGTGATGTTCTTGCGGTGCGAGATGACCGTGTAAATGGAAATGTTGTAGAGGTCGGCAATCTCCTTGTTCAGCATGCCCTTGGCTACGCAAATCAAGATTTCCTTTTCCCGGGCGCTCAGTTCCTCTCCTTCCGGCCGCGTGTTCTCTTCCCGGCCTTCCAGGGCGGTGCGCACCTTCCTGATGATGGTGGCGGGGCTGTCCATGAGGCCGATGACCCCGTCCCATTGCCGAAGGGCTTCCTCATCGGAGAAAGGGCCGGCCAGCACCAGCGTGGCGGCGTCCGTCAGGGCGCTTACCCGGGATTTGGCGTTGAGGCGGGAGGCGTAGTCGAAGATGGAAGGATCCAGGATGACGGCGTCCGGGGCCATGGAGCGGATGCGGCTGTCGCCCGTTCCTGAGAGGTCCGACAAGATGGCGCACACCTCGAATTCCCCCAGGTCCTTGAATACCTGTTCCAGGCCTTTGGCCACGATGGCCGACGGAATGACCAGCAGAATCCGTTTACTCATGTTCCATCCTCCCTACCATCGGCACCAGAATCTTGTCCTCTATGATGGTATGCTTGCGAAGGTCCAGTTCCAGCGAGTAGATATAGAAGAGGGCCTTGAAGGCCTCCTGCGAGCTGCACTGGAGCGGCATGTACTTCATTACCAGGTTCTTCAAGTCCTCCAGTTTCTCCTCTACGTTGGAGTGGTTCTGCTCATACTCCCCGATGGTGAACTGGCCTTCCTTCTTGTGGTCCAGCATGGCGTATACATAGGGAAACACCTGATTCTCTTCATATTCGAAGTGCTTGGACAGCTCTCCTTTGTAGTCTTCGAAGAATTTCCGGATAATGCTTTGCCGACGTTTGTCGCAGGGCTGGATCATCCGCTCCAGGGCCTGGGAAAGCTCCAGCATGGCCACTTCCATGTAATAAGCATGGGAGCGATGCAGGTAGTTCACGATTTCCTTCAGGTCGGCCTGTTCCAGGACGCTCTGGGGCGGAAGGTAGCCGTCGTAGGCATACACCTCGCAGATGAGCAGGAAAGATTCCGGGTTGATGCCGCCTTTCCGGCACACCTCCTCCACGGTGGCTTCCCCAAAGCCGAATGAAAGGCCCATCCGGGTGAGGACGCCCAGCAGGCTGAAGTCTATATCCATGAGCTCCGCCATCTTCATGGACGGGCTCAGGAGCGCTCTGTCTGTGTTTTTCTTCATAACATACAAAGTTAATAAAAAGAAGGGATTTAAAAAACCTTCCGCACTTCACAGCGCGGAAGGGAACACAACAATAAAAGGATCTATAACTAATTATTCTAAACTTATGGCTTGTTTTCTGTTGCAAAGATACTGACAATCAACCCTTCCGGCAATCCCAAGAAATGGTGATTCCCGGAAGGGCCGATACCTTCTTTTTGGGGGAGAGCCTAGAAATTCAGGACCAGGCCGGTTCCGTACTGGCCCTGTCCCAGGCGCAGGGTGGCGGGTCTGTTGCCCTGGTTGTAATTGCTGGCCACCCACTCCAGGCGCTTCCAGCCGATGGTCTTGAAAATGAGGCCCATGCCGAAGGCGGCGGCCCCCAAGCCGGCGATGGAGAAGCCCCGGTAGAACCAGGAAACCGAATCCTTGGCTCCCATAAAGCTGTCCCATACATTGCTGGTGTCTCCGAACATCTTGAAGTAATCTGCAAAGAAAACGCCCAGCGACACGCCCGAAACGGCCAATCCGCTTCCTGCCGTAATGAGGCCGGCGGTAATGAGCACCTTGCCGGTCTTGTACTGTTTGCAGGCGCCCAGATAAGTCTGGTTGTAAATCTCGTCCCCTACCAGCCTTTGCACCATAAAGTCCGGCATCACGTCTCCATGGTCGTCCAGAAGTTTGCCTTTTTTCTGCTCGATTGTATCGGGAACATACTGTGCCCGGGCTTGGAAGGCTGGCGCAAGGGCCAGGATGAGCAGCGTGAGTACGCCGATGAAAAAAGTTTTATTCATAATCCTGTTTTTTGGAATATTCACAGCCGCAGTACAGCTGGTTGTAAAAGTTTTGTTCCTTGATAATCTGGTTCCTGCGCTCCTGCAGGCCTCCTTTTCGCCAATTTTGGGGCCACCAGGTGACGCCTTCCACCTGGGAGCAGGCCCATTCCCCGGCCTCGTTCACCTGCTCCAGGCTCTTCCAGCGGGAAGACGCCAGGGTGGTGGTGAGCACCGGGAAACCGTTTTCGGCCGCATAGCGGGCGGCCCTCAGGAGCCGGTATTTGAAGCACTGCAGGCATCGGCCTCCCCGTTCGGGCTCGTTCTCCAGGCCCCGGGCGCAACCGCCCCAGTCTTCATGGTCGTAAACATCTTCCACAATTACCACGCCCCATTCCTTTGCATAGCGTATGCATTCGTTCCGCCGGTGGTCGTATTCTTCCCGGGGGTAGATGTTGGAATTGGAATAAAAGATGACGGGATGCAGGTTCCGCCGGACCAGGCACTCCACGATGGCCCCCGAGCAGGGGGCGCAGCAGGCGTGCAGGAGAATCTTCTCCGCCCCGCCCGGCACTTCTATATGGAGTTCCGTCCTCACCCTGCAAAGATAGGTATTTTGCAACCAAGTTGCGATGGGTTTCGGGTATTTTTGCGGTCGATATCCCCATAAATAAGGATTGCGGCGGCGTAGAAATACCAGTAATTTTGCGCCCAGCGCAAAAAACCAAACTACTTACCATGATACTTGCAGACCTGGCTACTGGAGAGAAAGCGGTGATTGTACGTGTGAACGGGCACGGCAGCTTCCGCAAGCGCCTGATTGAAATGGGTTTCATTCAGGGGAAGGAGGTGACCGTCGTACTCAACGCCCCGCTCAAGGATCCTATCGAGTATGAGATTATCGGCTATAAGGTTTCCCTGAGAAGGGAGGAAGCCCGTAATATAGAGGTGGTTAGCGTGGAAGAAGCGCAGGAGGCCCTTGTCAGCGACGAGCATCTGCAGGCCCTTCCGGGCGACCTTGCAGATGCCGAACGGCTGGACCGGGCCCTCTCCCATGTGGCCGAAGAGCGGCATCACAACATCCGGGTGGCCCTTGTGGGAAACCCCAACTGCGGGAAGACCTCCCTGTTCAACATAGCCTCCGGAAGCCACGAGCATGTGGGCAACTACTCGGGCGTAACGGTGGACGCCAAGGAAGGCCGCTTCAAGTTCAAGGGCTACGACATCACCCTGGTAGACCTGCCGGGAACCTATTCGCTCAGCGCCTATTCCCCCGAGGAGCTGTATGTGCGCAAGAACCTGCTGGAAACCATGCCGGACGTGGTCGTAAATGTGGTGGACGCTTCCAACATAGAACGCAACCTGTACCTGACTACCCAGCTCATAGACATGAACCTCAGGACTGTCGTGGCCCTGAACATGTACGACGAGCTGCAGCACAAGGGCGACAAACTGGATGTCCGGCAGCTGGGTTACCTGCTGGGCATGCCGGTGTGTCCCACGGTGAGCCGCGACGGGCAGGGCATACCGGAACTTTTCGACACTGTAATAAGCATTTACGAGCAGTCCAATCCCAATCTGTCCCGGCACATCCACGTGAACCATGGCGCCGAACTGGAAAAGAGCATCAAGCGGCTGCAGACCATTCTCTACGGGAACAAGGACATCGCCTCCCATTACTCTACGCGCTATCTGGCCATCAAATACCTGGAAACGGACAGGGACGTGGAAAAGGTCCTCTCCACCATTCCGGAGGCCGGCGCGCTTCAAGGGGTGAGGATGGAGGAGGAAGCCCGTATCCAGAAACTGCTGCATACTTCGGCCGAAAGCGCCATCGTGGATGCCAAGTACGCCTTTATCCAGGGTGCCCTGGCCGAAACCTACGAACGGTACCAGGAAGAGCGGCCGCGCCGTACCGTCACCGACAAAATAGACGCCATCGTCACCAACAAGTGGCTGGCTTTCCCCATCTTTGTAGTCCTGTTGTGGTTCATTTTCTGGGCCACGTTCACCATCGGCCAGTACCCCATGGACTGGATAGACTGGCTGGTTTCCAAGCTGGGAGATCTGGTGGGCGGCCTCATGAAAGACGGCTGGGTGAAAGACCTGGTGGTGGACGGGGTGATTGCCGGTGTGGGCAGCGTGCTGGTGTTCCTGCCCAACATCATGATCTTGTATTTCTTCATCTCCATCATGGAAGACAGCGGCTACATGGCCCGCGCGGCGTTCATCGTGGACAAGCTCATGCACAAGATTGGCCTGCACGGGAAGAGCTTCATTCCCATGGTGATGGGCTTCGGCTGCAACGTGCCGGCCATTATGGCCACCCGCAGCATCGAGAGCCGGAAATCCCGGCTGGTCACCATAGCCATCATCCCGTTCATGTCCTGCGCGGGGCGGCTTCCCATCTTCGTGCTGTTCGCGGGGGCCTTCTTCCCCAAGAATCCTGCCACCGCCCTGCTGGGCATCTACCTCCTGGGGGTGCTGCTGGCCATCCTGAGCGCCCTGATCCTGAGCAAGTTCGTCAAGGATGACGACCTGCCGTTCGTGATGGAACTGCCGCCTTACCGCGTTCCCACCGGCAAGGCCATCTGGCGCCATACCTGGGAAAAGGGCAAGCAGTATCTGGAGAAGATGGCCACCACCATCCTCCTCTTCTCCATCGCCATCTGGTTCCTGGGGTATTTCCCGCGGCACGAGGGTTCCACCAAGGCCTATCAGCAGGAACATTCCTACATCGGCATGTTGGGCAAGGCCGTGGAGCCTGCCATGGCACCGCTGGGCTTCAACTGGAAGATGGATGTGGGCCTGCTGGCCGGCGTAGGCGCGAAGGAACTGGTTATCAGTACGATGGGTGTGATGTATGCCCAGGACGGTGAAGAGTACGAAGGCCTGGGCGACGAGAACGACACCCAGCTCCAGGCCGCCCTCAAAGCCACCGTTCCCACCGCCGCCGCCCTGGCCTTCATGGTGTTCGTGCTGCTGTACTTCCCCTGCATCGCCACCTTCGTAGTCATCAAGAATGAGACAGGCGGCTGGCGCTGGGCCATCCTGCTCGCCCTCTACACCATGCTGGTGGCCTGGCTCCTGGGCTTCGCTGCCTACAGGATAGGACTGCTCCTCTGGCCTATTTAGACATTCTCCCCCTTCTTGTCGCCGACTTCCTGGTCGCCCTGCACACACTGTCGCAGGTCATCCGGCGGAACGTCGCAGGTCGGTTGGCACACAGTCTCAGGTACCCCAACAAACCATCGCAGGTCCGCGGAATAATGCAGACCTGCGACGGTGTGGCAATATTTCTCAGTAGGTAGTTTTCCGCCACTCAGACCAGGGGGTGGCAGGGGGCTATCCTAGAGGTACGGATTCTCCTTCTTCCAGTCGGCCACGGCGGGGACGATGCCCAGTTCCACAATCTCGTCGCGCATCTTGACCAGATGCTCATAGGAGGCCTGGAGGGCGGCCATTTCTTCCGGCGTTCCCACAGGGTTGGTGTAGTGACAGCCGGTTGAGTCTATGACGGTGGGCATGGCCATCATCACATGCTGGTACTGATCGTTGTTCACATAAGTGCCGGCCGGCCAGGTGAAGACCTCTCCGCCCATGGCAGCCTCGATCATCTTCACAGCCTGGTAGGCAGGACTTTGGAAGGAGCTGCGGCCGCGGAGTTTGATGATGTTGGAACCACCCTGGACGGTGTTGTGCTTGATTTCGGCGAAGCGTTCGGCCGAAAGGCCCAGCTCTGCGAGGGGCTTGCCGTCCACCTTCACCTGGGAGGCGAACACAGCCATGGCCTCACCGTGCCCGCCATAGGTATGGGCGCCGGTGACCTTGCACTGCTGTACGCCGAACTCCTGGGCCAGGGCTTCCTGCAGACGGGTGCTGTCCAGGGCGGCCAGGGAGGTGAGCTTCTCCGGCTTCAGGCCGGAACGGATGAGGGCGGTGAGGGCGGTAACATCGGCCGGATTGAAGATTACGACCACGAACTTCACGTCCGGGCAATACTTTTCGATGTTTTCGCCGAATTCGGCCGCAATTTGACAATTGCCCTTGAGGAGGTCTTCGCGGGTCATGCCCTCTTTACGGGGTGCTCCGCCGGAAGAAATGATATACTTGGCATCCTTGAAGGCCACGGCAGGGTCGATGGTGGCAGTGAGGTTGATGCCGGGGAATGCACAGTGGTCCATTTCGGCCAGGACGCCCTTGAGACCGGGCTCAAAGATATCGTACAGGCAGATGTTGGGGGTAAGGCCGAGCATGGCTGCGGTCTGGACCATGTTGGAACCAATCATTCCGGCGGCGCCTACAATCAGGAGCTTTTCATCGGTAAGGAATTTCATAATCTTATGAGTGTTAAAAATTGATTTTTCGTTAAGCAATTGCAAAGATAACAAATTCCCCTCAAAGAAATGCTTGTAATTCTTAAAAAACAATTATCTTTGCAACGTAAATTGTAACAGACAATATGGAGCCTCCCAGTCAGGTGAAATCTAATCAGTTATCGGGCGTCGGATCAGACGACCCTCTGTCGCGATTATCCAGAAATTGACCAGAAACCCGGTGCCGAAAGGCATTTGGGGGGCTTTTCGTATTGCTGCAATAACCAAGCAAGAATGGGACTTTATTTAAAGAAGAAACTGGAAAACGAAGCCACTATCGGGGTGTGGCAGATTACAGAAACCGAACAGGAACTCATGGAGCTCAGCTCCACCCCGTCGGACGAGATGGAAGAAATCTCGTTCCTCCGCAGCGAGAGCATGCGGAAGCAGCGGCTGGCCGTGCGTGCCCTGCTGAACACCCTCTTTGACGAGAAGGTGTACCTGAGCCATCACGACAACGGAAAGCCCTATCTGGAGAACAACCCCATCAACATCTCCATCACCCATACGGAAAAATACGTGGCCGTCATCCTGCACGAGGAAAACGACTGCGGCATAGACGTGGAATCGCTGGACCGGGACTTCTCGGCCGTAGAAAAGAAGGCGCTCTCGGAAGACGAGATAGAAGATCTGGAAGACGAAAAGCGCAACGAGCAGCTGGCCATCTACTGGTGCGCCAAGGAGGCCATTTTCAAGCTGCTGAGCCGCTACAACGTGAATTTTGCCGAACAAATTGAAGTGGAACGTTTCCGCCTTCGCGGGGAAGGGGAACTGGAGGCCACTTTCATCGACAAGGACGAGGACGAAGAGGAATTCGACCTGGAGTACATGACCTTCGACCGCCATGTGCTGGTGTGGGTTGTGGGGGACTAGCTGTCTGCTTGCGACGGCCGCTCCACACCTGCGACGCATCCGGAATAAACCCCCCGGAGCTATTCGGGCCGAACGCCACGGACGGGTAGCAATGCTGCCACGACATCCCTTTGCATATTCAAGCACCTGGCCAACTGACGGGTGACTTGCGACGGTGTGCCAACGGAACACCGCCGCAGGCGGGGGGCGTTGATAACTGCGCCAAAAAAGAAACACAAGAGTTACAATTTGGAACAATTCTAAATTAAATAATAAGCCGACTACCTTTTAATCAACGAATTAACAAACAGTCGGCCTTTTTGTTGATAACTTTTTCCGGAAAAAGCGTTCCAATGATGGTTCATAACTGCTAACTTTGTTCCCCAGCGGAGCTCCAGGCTCCGGACATTAAAACATAAACCTGTCGGAGATCCGGCCTGCCGGTCTCCGTGCCCTTAACTGCCAATGCTATGGTAAAACGTGTACTCAAGCGCGACGGACGCCGCGTAGACTTCAACAACCAGAAAATTGTCGCCGCCATCCTGAAGGCGATGGACGTTACCGAGAACGGGGAAGACATAGTGCTTGCCGCCCAGATCGCCCATGCCATCTCCAAGTTGGACCAGGAGGAAATGACCGTGGAGGAGATTCAGGACGTGGTGGAGAACGAACTGATGAACAGCCCCCGCCAGGAGGTTGCCAAGGAGTACATCCGTTACCGCAACAAGCGCAACATCGCCCGAAAGGCAAAATCCAACGAGATATTCCAGACCATCATCGACGCCCAGGCCAATGACATCACCCGGGAGAACGCCAACATGAATGCCGACACCCCGGCCGGAATGATGATGAAGTTTGCCTCGGAGGCCACCAAGAGCTATGTGGACGAGTGCCTGCTGAGCGACCCTGTCCGGGAAGCCGTGGCGGGCAACTATATCCACATCCACGACAAGGACTACTATCCCACCAAGAGCCTCACCTGCATCCAGCACCCGCTGGACCTGGTTCTGGAATACGGGCTCAAGGCAGGCCACGGGGAGTCCCGTCCCGCCAAGCGGATAGAGACCGCCAGCGTGCTGGCCTGCATTTCCATGGAAACGGTCCAGAACGAGATGCATGGCGGTCAGGCCATCCCGGCCTTCGACTTTTACCTGGCCCCCTTCGTCCGCAAGACCTTCGAGGAAGAAGTGGACAAGGTAAGCGATATGACCAATACGGACTACAGCGCCCTCAAGACCGCCAAGATAGACGACTACCTGAAGCGGGACCTGGTGGGCCTGCAGAACAAGGAGCGCGCCCTGCAGCACGCCATCAACCAGACGGTGGGCCGCGTGCACCAGGCCATGGAAGCCTTCGTGCACAACATGAACACCATCCACAGCCGCGGCGGCAACCAGGTGGTGTTCTCCTCCATCAACTACGGCACGGATACATCGGCCGAGGGCCGCTGCATTATCCGGGAAATCCTGAATACCACCTACGAAGGCGTGGGCAACGGCTCCACCGCCATCTTCCCCATCCAGATCTGGAAGAAGAAAAAGGGCGTGAGCTACCTGCCGGAAGACCCCAACTACGACCTCTACAAGTTCGCCTGCAAGGTAAGCGCCCGCCGCTTCTTCCCCAACTTCGTGAACCTGGACGCCACTTTCAACCAGGACGATGCCTGGAAGGCCGACGACCCCAAGCGCTACATCCATGAAGTGGCCACCATGGGTTGCCGTACCCGCGTGTACGAGAACCGCTTCGGCCCCAAGACTTCCATCGGCCGGGGCAACCTGAGCTTCACCACCATCAACATCGTGAAACTGGCCATCGAGTGCATGGACGAGCCCGACAAAGACCTGCGTCTGCAGAAGTTCTTCGAGAAGCTGGACTGGGCCCTGGAAGTGAGCGCCCGGCAGCTGGACGAACGTTTCCAGTTCCAGAAGACCGCCCTCAAGAAGCAGTTCCCGCTCCTGATGAACGGCCTGTGGATGGGCAGCGAGAAGCTGGACGACGACGACATGGTGGAGAGCGTCATCAACCAGGGAACCCTGGGAATCGGCTTCATCGGCCTGGCCGAATGCCTCATCGCCCTGGTTGGCAAGCACCATGGGGAAAGCGAGGAAGCGCAGGAACTGGGCCTCAGGATTGTGCATTTCATGCGGGACAAGGTGAACGGCTTCTCGGAGAAGTATCAGCACAACTACTCCGTGCTGGCCACCCCGGCCGAAGGCCTCTCCGGCAAGTTCACCAAGCGGGACAGGAAAACCTTCGGCGTACTGCCCGGCATCACGGACAAGGACTACTATACCAACTCCAACCACGTGCCCGTGTACTACAAGTGCACCCCGGAGCACAAGGCCCGCATAGAGGCCCCTTATCACGACCTTACCCGCGGCGGCCATATCTTCTATGTGGAGATTGACGGGGACGCCACCCACAACCCGGAGGCCATCATGCAGATTGTAGACCTGATGGACAAGTACAACATCGGCTACGGCAGCGTGAACCACAACCGCAACCGCTGCATGGACTGCGGCTACGAGAATGCGGAGAAGGACCTCAAGGAGTGCCCGCACTGCCACGGCCACCACATAGACACCCTGCAGCGCATTACCGGTTACCTGGTGGGCACCACCAGCCGTTGGAATGCCGGCAAACTGGCCGAACTCAAAGACAGAGTGGTACACGAATGAGAATCAAAGTTTTAGATATACTGGAACAGACGATGGCCGACGGACCCGGATTCCGGACGGCCATTTACTGTGCAGGCTGCAAGCACGCCTGCAAGGGTTGCCACAATCCCCAGAGCTGGGATTTCGGCGCCGGCAAATGGGTGGAAGTGGAAGACCTGTTGAACCTGATCAAGGCCGACTCAATGTCAAACGTCACCTTCTCCGGAGGGGACCCTTTCTACCAGGTGGACGCCTTTACGGAGCTGGCCCGCCGGATCAAGGAAGAGACCAGCAAGACCATCTGGTGCTGGACAGGCTTCACCCTGGAGGAAATCCAGGCCAACCCTTCCATGTCGGCCATGCTGCCCTATCTGGATGTGCTGGTGGACGGCCCCTTCGTGCAGGAGCAGCGGGATACGGACCTCCTGTTCCGCGGAAGTCCCAATCAGCGAATCATTTACCTGCACGGGCAGCCCCCCGTGGACTACATCCCGGGTACGGTGAAACTGGAGCCGTTGCGGTAATTATTTCTTGAGCCAGCTTTCCGGATTCTGGGGCTCGAATCCCTTCCAGAGCTCAAAGTGGAACTGGTCTTCCCCGCCGATTGTATCTACCGTGCCGATGACTTCCCCGGTGGAAATCTTCTGGTTCAACTTGACGGAAACCGTTTTTAGCATGCTGTACAGCGTGTAGAAGTTGCCGTGGCTCACCAGCACGCACTGGTTGTAGCCGGGCAGGACGAAGATGCGCGTTACCGTGCCGTTGAACACGGCCTTGGCCTGCGCCCCGCGCTTGACAGTTAATGTAACACCGTCGTTCTGAGGCATTTCCACATTCTCGTATACCGGGTGTTTGTGCTTGCCGAATCGGTCTACGATAACCCCTTCCACAGGCCAGGGCAGCTTGCCCTTGTTGGCGGCGAACTCGTTGGAAAGCCGGGTGTCCACCTCCGTGGAGGTGGTTTTTCCCGAGGAGGAACTGCCGCCGGTCGCTTTGCCGCCTTTCTTGGCCTCCGCGGCCTTGCGGGCGGCCTCCTGTTCGGCCCGGATAATCTCCGCAATCTTCTTGTTCAGCGCTTCCTTCTGCCGGTTTTTCTCCTGCAGCTGCTGCTGGAACTTGTTGCGGTCTTTCTTGAGCTGGTTCACCATGCGGGCGGCCTCGGCTTCCTCGTCCTGCAGGCGGGCCCGCTCCTGCACCGTCTTGTCCCTAAGCTCGTCGGCCTCGTTTTTAAGGCCGGTGAGGCGCTCCCGTTCCACCTCCAGTTCCGCGGCCGTTTCCTGCACCCGCTGCGCCTGGGTGCTCATCTGGGAGGAAAAACGCCGCAGGTAGCCGAAGCGCCGGAGCCCCTGCCCCATGGATTCGCTGGAGAGCACGTACATGTACCAGAGGCGGCTGTCCCGGTTCTTGTAGGCGTTGCGGACCAGACGGTTATAGTAGAGGGAAAGCGTGTCGTAACGGGCCTGGAGCCGGTCTATGTCCCGCTGGCACACCCGGATGGAATCCGAGAGGATGCGGATGGTGCGGTCGCATTCCTGGATGAGTTTTTCCCGTGAGGAAACTTTGCTCCTTACCAAGGTGAGGCTGGAGAGAGCCTGCTGGCTGCTGCGGTTGTTCTCCCGGAGCTTGCTGTTGAGCAGTTCTATGTCTTTCTCCAGCTTGGAAATTTGCGTCTCCAGGCTCTTCCGGTTTTGGGCCGATGCCTCTCCCGCGCCGGCAAACAGAACCGCCAGCAGCGTCAGGAGCACGATATGAAGCCGCTTTCTCACTTGTCGATGGCTTCCAGACGGGCCTTCACCCGTTCATTCAGGTCCGGGACTTCTCCCTTCTGGTTCTTGTTCTTGGCCTGGTTCCAGTAGGAGCGCGCCAGGTCGTATTCCCCAAGATTGTAGAGCACTTCGGCGTAATGGTCCAGCATAACGGGACTGTCTTTGCCCCCGTACAGCATGGCATGCTTGAAGAAAGGCTTGGCCTCCAGGTCTTTCCCCTGCATGTGCAGGATCCAGGCGAAGGTGTCCAGATAAGTGGCATTGTCCGGTTCCGCCTCCACCGTCTTCTTGGACATGGTGTAGGCCTTCTTGAGGTTCTTGCCGTTCAGGCTCAGATAATAGGCGTAATTGTTGAGCACCGGCGCATAGGAAGGATTGATCTTAAGCGCCTGCTCATAGGCCTTGAAGGCCGATTTCTGGTCTCCTTTCGCATAATAAGCGTCGCCCTTCATGGAATAGGCCCCCAGGCAGAGATCCTTGTCCTTGGGGTAGTTGGTAAGGAGGAACTGGCAGTTGCCGATGATGGCGTCGTAATCCTGCAGCTGGTAATTGGCCTGGTTGGCGTAGTCCAGGAAGGCCAGCTCATGGAAGCGGTTGAAAGCGTCAAGGGAGCGGTCCCGCAGGGACTCCCACTGCTCCTGCACCCCCAGGTACTGCAGGTAGGTGACGGTGTGGGAAAGGCTTTCCGGATACCGGTCGGCCGCCTCCCGGAACCATTTCCCGGCGTTTTCGGCCCTTCCGGTGGTATAATAATAGGCAGCCACCGCGGTGAGGAGGGTGCTGTCTGCGGGATGCACCTCCGCCGCTTCCTCGATTACCGTGTCGAACTCCTTCTGGTGCAGCTGCAACAGTTTAGGGTCGATGGAACGGGTGAGGTTCCTTATGTACATGGACTTGGTTTCCGCCGGAACGTCCTCTGAACGGAAGAAACTGCCTATGGTGCCGAAGTATTCCGGATACTGCCGCTGGTGCCGGTACACCTCCGACATGCCCAGCACGGCGGGCACATAGCTGCTGTCCAGGGAAAGCGCCTCCTTGTAGCGGACGCCGGCCAGGGAATCCTGGTATTCGGCCAGGTAATAGTCTCCCAGCATGGCCAGCACCGAAGGGGAGGAATACTCCCGGTTGAACTTCTCCAGGGTTTCCAGCGCCTCTTCCGGTCGGTCCATCTGGCGGTAAATCTCGTAGCGGGTTTGGACGATGGCCTCCGAGGGCCCCTGTTCGGCCTCTATGTCGGTCAGGGCCTGCAGGGCTTTTTCAAAGGAGCCCTGCCGAAGGTACAAGTCCAGCAGTTCATAGCTCAGGGAACTCTTGTCCGGGAAATCCTTCACCAGGGCCTCGTACATTTCTATTCCCAGGTCCTGCTCCCCCTGCCGGAGGTACAGGCGGGCCAGGGTGCGGCGGTACCAGTAATTGTTCCCGTCCAGGGAGATGGCCTGCTCCAGGTGCTTGCGGGCGCTGTCCACATCCTGCAAACCGACCTCCGACAAAGCCAGATAGTACCATACTGCGTCGTCCTTCGGCGCAATGGCCGACAAGGTCTGGAGGCGCTCCTTGGCCTGCTTGTATTCTCCGTTGCTGTACAAGGCCACAGCGTCCACCAGATAGTTTTCTACCTGCTGGGCGAACGAAAATACGAAAATATGAAGAAGCAGCAGAACGGCCGCCAAGCTTTTTTTCATAATGACTACAAAAATACACCTTTTGATAAAAACATGCAACTTCGCTTCTCCGATTCTGAATTTTTTCCGAAATTTGTATAAAATGAACAAAATCCGGACCACCTGTTGAAACGTTTTTGGCACAACTTGCATCTTATTACTTGGACAAGGGAAGATGAATCCCCTGTGGGGAAGTCGTCGGCCGAAAGTCTGGTCCCTGCTTGCAAAGAGGGCAGCAGAAAAGCCCAAAAACAGCTTTTCGATGCCCTGGCGCCCAAAATGATGGCCGTTTGCCTGCGTTACATGGGGAACAGGGAAGACGCGGAAGACGTGCTGCAAGAAGGGTTCATCACCCTGTTCAGGAAGCTGGACAGCTACAGCGGAGCCGGATCCTTTGAAGGCTGGGCCAGAAAGATCTTTGTCAATACTGCGCTGATGCACCTCAGGAAAACAGACGCCCTGGGGCTGAGTGACAACCTGGAAGAGGCCCGCAGCCTTTTCACGGAAGAAGCCACTCCCGTCCAGAAAATGGGATATGCGGAATTGATGCGGATGATAGGGGCCCTGCCCCCGGATGCAAGAACCGTCTTCAACATGTATGTGCTGGAAGGCTATTCCCATAAGGAGATTGCCCAGGAACTGGGATGTACGGAAGCCACTTCGCGCTCCAAATTGCAGCGGGCGCGCATCAGGCTGCAGGAAATGATTAAAGGACAAAAATGAAAGAGACTGAATTTGACATAGCAATCAGGAACATTCTGCAGAACGCGGAAGAACCCGTCTCGCCCGGCGTTTGGGAGGGAGTGGAGGCCGGTCTTAACCGGCGCCGCCGCTTCCCGGTGTGGGCCTGGAGCGCCTCCGGCGTGGCCGCTGCGGCCGCCGTGGTGCTGGGTGTATTCCTCCTCCGCCCTGCTCCTGTCCAGGAAAACCATTCTAACCTCACTATATCAATCGCAGAGACTCCGGAGGCAACTGTTCCTCCCGTGGCGGAAACTCCGGAACTGGAGAATATCCTGCCCATTGAGGAACAAGTTGCCCGGAACGTCTCCAACCGTCTGGCCCAGGTGGTCGTACCCGTTCAGCAACAGGAAGAGGAAGCCGCTCCGGAAGAAAGCCCCGCCGCCCCCGAAGAGGAGTCGGCACAGCTTGCTTCCGCTGCTCCCATCGAACCGGTACAGGCCGGCGAAATCCCGGAAGCGGGCATAGAAGACACGGAGGCCCTGAACAAACTGGCCTATGCCGACATGAGCAGGAAGGAGCCCAGGGGCTTCTCCCTCACGGCAGGCGGTAACCTCCAGAGTAACCAGCGCAAAGAGGTTCCTTCGGGAACCATCCACCGGGCACCTGGCGGGGGCGGGCTCCTGCCGGTAGCCCAGAACGGCATTTACAACGAGCTTCCGGAAGTCAGTTTCAGCCTTCCCTTCTCGGCCGGCGTGGGCGTAAAATACCATTTCAGCTCCCGCCTGGCCCTTGGAACCGGCATCCGGTACACCTATATGAGCCGTACTTTCGTGGCCGACTTCAATGACGCCACCCATTATATCCCGCAAACCGACGTAGACAACCTCCAGCACTGGCTGGGCGTGCCCCTCAATCTGTATTTCAACATCATCAACCAGGGGCGCTGGCGTTTCCACACCTTCGTGGGCGGTTCCGGGGAATTCCTCGTAGACAACGACTTCCTTATCCACGCCTCCCCGCAGGATATCCATTATCATCAGCGCGGCAACAGCATCCAGTGGTCTGCGGGAGCGGGTCTCGGCCTGGAATTCATGCTCACCCCGTCCATGAGCCTGTACGTAGATCCCAGCATCCGCTATTATTTCGCGGCCGACAAGCAGCCCCGTTCCATCCGCACCATCCAGCCGCTTCGCATGGAGTTCGAGGGAGGAATCCGCTTCAGTTTCGGGCAGTAAAAAACCGGCAATCGGTTAAAACGGAAAAATATTCTTAAGAAACAGCACAACTTTTCAACCGATTGTGCTGTTTTTTCTTTTCCGTCGCTATCTTGGCCGCCTAAAGAGAACCGGCCATGAAAGCGATAAAACTCCTTCCGCTGCTGCTCCTGGCAGCTTTTTCCTGTCAAAAACCCCTGTTTCCCGGCACACCCCGCTGGATGCGGATGCAGGACCGGTACAAATACCTGGAGGCCGACGGCCCGTCGGCCCCGGATTCGGCCGGAAGTCCTTTAGACCATCGGCCTGTCGTGTATATGACGGCCCTCCGTTTCCCGGAGGGGGTAGACTGGCGGAACGGGGAACGGGAAGGTGCCAGGCTTGTCCTGTGGAAAGACGGGGAGGAGGTGTTGGACCTTCCGGGCGGCCATTATCCGGAACCGGACCGGCACAGGGTAAGGGGAGGGCATCTCTGGCAGGACGACTCCGACGGCAGCGTAACCCGCATCTTCCTGGACGGGGAGGAAATACTTCAGTATGAGGGGGATGAGATTCTTCGCGGATTGCTGCTGGAGGGGGAGGACCTTCATACCCTGGGGCAGCGGGTGGGCGGTGAGGGCTTCTCTTACCGGATTAACGGGGAGGAGGTGTATTCCCATCCGCTGGGCCGGATATCCGGCACGTTCGAAGACCGGGAATGGGAAGGGGGCGCCCTGATGCAGGACGGTGACGGCGTTTACTACAGTTGTGCCCTGCCCATCCGGAAAGAGAATGCCGTCTCCTGGGAACACCGGCTGATGAAGGGGGACGAGCTGGTCTTGAAAATCACTGAAACAGAGGCAAAAACCGTGTTCGACATCCGGGTGTGGAACGGCAGTGTATACCGGAGCGAACAGCGCGGGGACAACAGCGGATCGTTCATGCTGGTAAAAGACCAGCTCGCTCATGCATTGGGCAGTGGCCTGGAAGGGCAAACGGTCCATCTGTGCCGCCTGGTGCCGGACGGGAAGCAGATGCTGGTGAAGGGATACAGCAGCAAGAACTCCTTGTATTCGTACTGGTTCCGGGGCACAGACGGGCCTTCCGGCGAAATCCGGAGCAGTTTTCTCCTGGCCGATTTGTATCTGGACAATCCCCTCCTGGCCGCCATCTCCCTGGACAAGGGGCTGGTGCGGAATATCTATGACGGAGAAAAGAACCTGAACCTGCCGGCCAGGAAATACGCCCTCCGCACCAAGGCCTGTTCGGCCTATAAGGACGGGGTGCTGTACGCCGTCCTCACGGACATGAGCGGGGACGGACATCTGCTGCTGAAAGGGGACGAATTCGAGACATTCACCTTCAACGGCTGCTTTACTGGAATATGGATTGAATAATTTATAGTATCTTTGCGTTATGATTACCCACCCTGACGTAAAGATTAACCTGGGCCTGAACGTGCTCGGGAAGCGCCCGGACGGCTACCACGACCTGGAAACCCTCTTTGTGCCCTACCGGGAGATTCACGATACGCTGGAAATCATTACGGGAGACGATTACAGCCGCACTTTGGCGGGCCTCTGGGAGCGCTACGGCACCCTTGCCCAGGCCATTTCCCCGGACGGAAAACTGATGATCAGCCTGGCCCGGAAAGAAGGGGTGGACTGGGACCCGCTGAAGGACCTTACGGCAAGGGCGTATTTCCTTCTGGCCGAAGAGTTTGACCTGCCGCCCATGAAAATCTACCTGGAGAAGCTGTCACCGGTGGGGGCCGGCCTCGGCGGAGGTTCGGCCGATGCAGCCTTTGCCCTGAGGATGATCGCTGAGCTGGCCGGGCTTTCCCTTCCGGAGGACCGGCTGGCCGCCTATGCCGCCCGTCTGGGCAGCGACTGCGCCTTCTTTGTTTACAACCGTCCCATGTTCGGCAGTGGCCGGGGGGAGGTGCTGGAACCTTTCGATATAGATTTATCGGCCTATCAGTTAAGTGTTTACATTCCGGAAGGGGTGGCGGTTTCCACGGCCGATGCCTACCGGGGGATTGTGCCCCGCCTGCCGGAAAAGCCGCTCCGGGAAATCCTCCGGCAGCCTGTGGAAAGCTGGAAGGCGGAACTGAAGAACGATTTCGAGGAAACCGTCTTTGCCAAATATCCCCAGCTCGCTTCCGTGAAGGAAAAGCTCTATGGAGAAGGGGCCGTTTACGCCGCCATGTCCGGGAGCGGATCGGCTTTTTTCTGTTTGAAAAAAAATTAACGGGAATCGGTTGAATTCTTCCCGAAAGTTTTTCTGTTTTAAAATGTGTTTCTGCCGGCTTTATAGTAGCTTGCACCCAAAAAATGCAACGCTATGCTGGTATATGTACACGGGGCCAAATGTGTGGGTATAGAGGCCGTACCCATTGTCATTGAAGTAGAGATAACATTAGGTATCGGCATCCACCTGGTGGGGCTGGCCGATGCCGCCGTGAAGGAAAGTCTCCTGAGAACGGTTACGGCCCTGCAAGCCAAGGGCTTCCATATTCCCGGAAAGAAGATTGTAATTAACCTGGCGCCGGCCGACATGCACAAGCAGGGCAGCGGCTACGACCTCCCCATCGCCCTGGGCATCATCGCGGCTTCCGGGCAGCGGAGCCTTCCCAGCCTGGAGAAATACCTGATAATGGGGGAGTTGGGCCTGGACGGCAGCATCCGCCCTGTAAGCGGTACGCTCCCGATGGTGGAACTGGCCCTTCGGCAGGGCTTCCGGGGCTGCATCCTGCCGGAGGCATCGGCCCTGGAGGCGGTGGATTACACGCAGGCGCAGATTTATGGCGTAAAGACCCTGGAGGATGTGCTTAAGGTGCTGGAAGAGCGGGAAGACCCTTCGGAACTGCTGATCTGGAACACGGAAATCTACCGTCAGGCGCAGGCTTCTTCCTCCGGGGGGCAGAAACTGCATTACATGGATTTTGCCGATATCATCGGTCAGGAGGGAGCCAAACGGGGCCTGGAGATTGCCTGTGCCGGTCACCACAACGCCCTTCTGCTGGGGGCTCCGGGCTCCGGAAAAAGCTCTCTGGCCAAGGCGCTTGCCGGAATCCTGCCGCCCATGAGCCTGGAGGAGAGCGCTATCACTTCCAAAATCTATTCGGTGGCCGGCAAGGCCGGGGGCGGGATTGGCCTCATGCGGCAGCGGCCTTTCCGGGCGCCCCATATCTCGGCCTCCCGGGCGGCCATGCTGGGCGGGGGCAGCGGAGAGAACATCCTGCCCGGGGAAGTGAGCCTGGCTACGGGCGGACTGCTCTTTCTTGACGAATTCTGTGAGGCGCCGAAGGCCACGCTGGAGAGCCTCCGGGCCCCGCTGGAAGACCGGAAAGTGACCATTTCCCGGCTCAAGGCCAAGATTGAGTACCCCGCTTCCTTCATGCTCATTGCGGCTTCCAACCCCTGTCCCTGCGGCTATTACGGCGTGGGGGAACGCTGCACGTGCACGGTGGGCCAGCGCCTGGCTTATCTGGCCAAGCTCTCGGGGCCCATCATGGACAGGATTGATATTCAATTATTTTTACGGCCTGTTGAGACCAATGTCCTGGTGCGGGGAAGCAAGGCCGAAGCCTCCGCGGCCGTAGCGGAACGGGTAAAGAGGGCCCGGGATATCCAGCTGCAGCGCTTTGCCGGCAGCGGCATTTTCACCAACTCCGAGATGGGCTCCCGGGAACTGGAGCGTTTCTGCCCGCTGAGCGAGCCCTGCAAGGACTTGCTGGAAAGGCTCATAGACAAATTGAGCCTGTCGGCCCGGGCCTACACCCGCATCATCAAGATTGCCCGCACCATCGCCGACCTTTCCGGCGAACCCTATATTCAGCCCGCTCACCTCTCCGAGGCCGCCAGTTACCGCTTTCTGGACAGGCAGAATTTCATGGATTTGTAAGGCGGACAAAAATTATATAATATTTTTCTAATTAATAATTTTATTATATATTTGCCATGAAATGGGGAGAACTGCGGAAAATCGCAGAAGACAAGGGTTGGTATCTTGTGAGACATGGCGCCAATCATGACATCTACAAGCACGAAAAAACAAATGGACTGCTTCTGGTAGAAAGACATGAATCACAGGAAATACGGCACGGTTTATATCTGAAAATTAAAAAATTAATAGGTTTTTGAGCCATGGGTAAGACTGTCAGGACTGCTGCTATAGAAATCGGCAGGGACGGAACTTTCGGCATTTATACGCCGGATATCGTTTCTTCCATCATAGGTGAGGGAGCAACTGTTGCCGAAGCCAAAGCCGATTTCGAGAATTCGGTGAAGGAAGTTATCCAATCCTGCAAGGAAATGGGTGAGCCGGTCCCGGACGATCTTGAAAATGTCACCTTCGTCTATAAATACGACCTGCCGTCATTTTTCAACTATTATCCTGTCATTAACGTAAGTGCCTTTGCCCGTACCATTGGGATGAATCCGTCCCTGTTGCTTCAATATAAACTGGGCAGGGCCTATATTTCCGAAAAACAGATGAAAAAAATAGAGGACGGGATTCACCGCCTGGGCAGCCAGCTTCAGGAAGCGCAGTTTACGCATTGAACGTGCCGGAACTTCCCGGGTTTGTAAAAAAGGGGGCAATTTAATACCTTTGCCGGTAGTTATGGAACACAGGATAGAAATAAGCGGCCTTCAGGAACTGCCGCAGGCGGCGAAGCAGTTTTTGAAAGAAATTGGAAACGCCTCGCTGGTAGCTTTTTACGCGCCGATGGGTGCGGGAAAGACCACCTTCATCACGGCCGTTTGCAAAGAACTGGGCGTGAAGGAGGATGCAGTAAGTTCCCCCACTTTCGCCATCGTGAACGAGTACCGGACCGCCACGGGAGCACCGCTTTTCCACTTCGACTTCTACCGCATCGAGCGCCTGGAAGAGGCGTTGGATATTGGCCTGTACGACTATCTGGATTCCGGCTGCCTGTGCCTCATGGAATGGCCGGAAAACATTGAAGGCCTCTTGCCGGAAGAGACCCTCAAAGTATTCATTCACGTGAATCCGGACGAATCCCGGACCCTCAGCTGGGAAAATTAGTCGCTCCAGACAACGGACTGGATGGCCCGGGCGGGCACTTTGCAGGCCACGGAAGACTGGTCTGTAATCAAGTTCACCTGCACGTCGGCAGACCCTTCGTTCAGCAGCAGGACGGCCTGCGAGCCGTCGGGATTCTGGTACCACTGGTAGGTGAGGCCCGCCGTGGTAAAGCCGCTGGTTCCCAGGCGGACGGCGCCCGGCTGCAGCACCTTGGAGCAGTGCGCCACATTGTAGTAGTGGGAATTGCGCACCAGCGACTTGTAGGAATGGTCTTTGGATGAGAGGGTTACCGCGCCGAAGCAGGTGCTGCAGCCTCCCGGCCGGTAAGGCCTGCGCTCGTCGTCCAGCATCAGGTTCCAAAGCGTCACTCCCTTTCCGAACCGCCCCAGCGTTCCCAGGAAAATATCCCGGAAATCGTCTATCAGGCAGCTGGCATAGTTATAGTTCCACGTGCCGATGGAGGCCTCGGTAAAGTAAATTTCCTTGTCCGGATACTGGCTGTGGACCCCGTCCAGGGTGCTCACGCTGCCTCCGTAATTGTGCCAAGCCGAGCCCGCCACGTACTGCGCCGCCTCGGCATCGGCATAAATATTCATGGGATAATTGCGCTGCGAGGCAATGTTGTCGTAGTTGTAATTGTGGTCGAAGAGCAGGATTTTGGTGTTTAATCCCGCCGCTTGGAAGGCCGGCCCAACCGCCTGCTTTATGAAGTCCCGCTGGTCTTCCCAGGGCATGTAAAGCGACATGGAATTGCCCCGGTTCAAGGGCTCGTTCTGCAGCGTCACGGCGTAAATGGGATAGCCCCGGCTTTCCATTTCCTGGATCCAGCGCACGAAATAACAGGCATAATCGGCATAATAAGCGGGATTCAGGCGGCCGCCCGTCCAGCTGTCGTACGCCCCGCCGTTCTCCGAGATTTTCATCCATTTGGGGCAGCTCCAGGGAGAGCCGATGATTTTCACCTTCGGGTTGATGCGGAAAATCTCGTCCAGGATGGGGAACAGATACTCCTCGTCCAGCGGGTGTACCGCGAAATTCTCCATGCCCTTGCTGTCGCACCAGGTGAACTCGTCCATCGAAAAGTCTGATCCGCCGATGCAAACCCGGATGAGGGAGGATCCCAGCCCGTCCGTCCGGCTGAACAGCTCCGTGAGGAAGGCCTTCCGGTCTTCGGCACTCATCAGGAGCAGGTTGTAGCAGCTGGCCTGCGTGATGGCAAAGCCGAAGCCGTCCACCGTCTGAAACTGCTCGCCCGAGCGGGTGACTTTGTAGAAAATGGCGTCCTCGGGCTTCCCCAGGGTGATTTCGCTTTCGGCCAGCTGCGCGCCGGCGGCCGAGGTGGTATAGACCTTGGCCACCTTGCCGCTAACGGGCTCCGGGTCCGGCGTAACGGGGGTGTCCGGCGTGGATGGATTGCAGGTGCAGGCGCCTATGACGGCCAGGGAGGCAAAGAGGAGGGCTTGAAAGGGTTTCATCTGTCAAAGGTTTTTGGGAATAACGGTAAGGCGGTCTTCATAAATGGATTTGATGCGCTCCACGGCGCTGTGGAAGCTCATGTTTTCGTCGCCGTTGATAATTCGTCCGCCGTTCATGGAGGCGTCTTCGGCCGGATTCCACATGCCGAAGTTCAGCTTGGCCGATGCTTCCAGCTGCTCTTCCAGTTCTTCCATGTAGGCGGGAATGGTTTCCAGCCGGGGAAGCAGCTCCTGGAAACGGATGCGCACCTTCTCCCGGAAGGCCGGGTCCTGGAAGAGGCGGTTGTACCAGATAGCGTGCCCGTTGATAAGCCCCGTCCTGGCTTGGGGGGAAGTGTTGTAGGAGAGGACGCCCCAGTCGAAGTCCCAGCAGGGGCCCGCCTTGAGCTTTCCGCCCCGGTCTTTGTGCGTAAAAACGCTGCCGGGATTGCCCAGTTCGTGGTTCCCCATCACCTCGAACACAATCCAGTAATCCACGAAGGAATCTACGTCGATGTACTTGGCGTACCCCTCTTCCGGATCCGTAAAGTTCTCTCCGTAAAGGGCTTCCGCCGTGTCGTAAATGTACTGTTTGATGTAGTTGAGCTGCTGGGGGGTAATCTCGTCTTCGTCCGGATACTTGATGCCGAAGGGAATGCCGCTGTTGGAGCCCCACTGGACGGTTCCCCCGTGCGGGTCCATCCACTGGACCAGGTTGTCGTAATGGAAGTCCGACTCCAGCAGATAACCACCGGTAAGGGCTTCTCCGTCATTGTCTTCCGCGGTCATTTCGGTAATGGGGACGCGGTCGTTGTCTACCCGCACCTGCTCTATGAGCAGATAGGTTCCCTGGTGCTTCCCGTTCAAGACCAGTTCCACGCTCTGGCAGCGGGGCGTCCAGTCCAGCCGGGTGAAGGAAGCCACCCGCATGGCCACCAGGTTCCGCATGAGTGTGCGGTCCAGGAAATTGGCCAGCAGCACCCAGCGCTTGTGCTTGGGCATGCCCAGCACGGGCGCTTTCTTGTCCAGTTTTATCAGGTAAGGTTTCTTGGGCCACCACCAGGTGGTGTTTCCCCGGCCCCGCACCTGGCAGGAGAGTTCATCCACGTTCCATTCGCCCGCGTTCCGGATGGAAAGCGCGGCCGTGAGGAAGTTCTCCTTGGAGACGATGGGGGCGGAGGCTTCGGTGTCCAGATACACCGTAGGAAGCCCCGTATGCAGGCTTACCCCGTGCAGGCCGGCATCTTCCCCCCGGATGGTGAACAGGGAGGAAAACAGGAAGATTTCCTTTCCGGATTCCAGCCGGATGCCCAGCCGGACCTGCAGGGAATAGTCCGACCCGCTGCTGTTGTCCTGCACTACGGCGCAGTATCGGCCCTCCGCTCCATCCTGCCGGACCGACTGCAGCGAGAAGGCCGACGGAGCCTGGGAAGAGGTGTTGTAAAGGACGACGTCCCGCGAAAGGTCGAAGCTGAATCCGGCTTCGTCCACTACAAAGTGGAGTTCATGGGTTTTCCCGGTAGAAAGCGTAATCGTTTCCTCCTCCACCGCAATGGAACGCAAGACCTTCGGCGGGGCAGGCTCTACAAGATTTTCCTTGCCGCAGGACACTGCAGCAAGGAAAATCAACGAATATAAACTAATCTTGATACCGGGTTTCATGGATTATTTCACCTTGAAGGCTACGGGTTCTCCGGAGGCGCTGTCGCCGGCCACCCACAGCTGGAAGTCGCCGGCTTCCACCTTCTTTTTTCCGTCCAGGCCCACGAAAGCGAGTTCCTGAACCGGAATCTGCAGCCGGAGGGTCTTCTGCTCCCCGGGCTGGAGGTTCACCCTTTCAAAGGCTTTCAGCTCCTTGACCGGACGGGTAACGGAACCCACCAGATCCCGGATGTACACTTGTGCAACTTCCGTACCTTCAAGCGCTCCCGTGTTGGAAAGCGTAAAGCTTACAGTGAGGGTGTCGTCCTTTCCGTAACTGTCCTTGTCCAGGGCAATCCCGGAATAGGCAAAGCTGGTGTAGCTGAGGCCGAAGCCGAAGGGGAAGAGCGGGTAGGCGCCATAGTCCAGGTAGTAGGAAGTGTTGCCCAGCGAGGTCTGTCCGGCTTCCGCTTCGATTCCTTCCAGGAGGGTTTCTCCGCTGTACGGACGGCCGGTGTTGTTGTGGCTGTAGTAAAGCGGGGCCTGTCCCACGGTGCGGAGGAAGGTGACAGGGGTTTTCCCGGAGGGGTTCACGTCGCCGAAGAGCAGGTTCGCGAGCGCGGGGCCGCCCATGGTGCCGGGGTGGAAGGCGTAAAGGAGGGCGTTGCAGTTAGGAAGGTCGCGTTCAATGGTGAGCGGACGTCCGGCCATCACGGTAGCCACAACCGGCTTCCCGCTGGCCTTCAGGGCCTTGAGCAGTTCACTCTGGGAGCCAATCAGGTTCAGGTCGGCCAGGGAGTGGGCTTCGCCGGAGAGGATGGCTTCCTCGCCCAGGAACACCAGCACCACATCGGCCTGGCGGGCGGCGGCCACCACATCGTCGAAGCGTTCCCGCCTTTCCCGGCTGTAAGTGAGCCCGGGGACATAGCGGACCTTTCCCGGGAAACGCTCCTGCAGGGCCTTGAGCGGGGTTACGGTGTGTGTTTTTTCTCCGTCAAAGGCCCAGGTGCCCAGTTGGTCGTGCGGGGCGTCGGCCAAGGGACCCGTCACCAGGATGTTCCGTACTGCATCGGCCTTGAGCGGCAATGTTCCGTCGTTCTTGAGCAGGATGGCCGATTCTTCCGCGCTCTTCTGTGCGGCGGAGAGGTGCTCCGGTGCGTACTGCATGGCTTCGGCCGCTCCGGCATCCACATACGGCTGCTCGAAGAGGCCCAGCAGGATTTTCACGCGGAGGATGTTCCGCACAGCGTTGTCGATGGCCGATTCCTTCACAGCGCCGCTTGCCACCAGTTCCTCCAAGTGGGAGAGGTAGCCGAAGGTCATCATATCCATGTCTACGCTGGCTTCCAGGGCCTTCCGGGCCACATCCTTGCGGTCTGTGCCGAAGCCGTGCGCAATCATCTCTCCCATGGAATTCCAGTCGGTGACAACCAGCCCGTCAAAGCCCCATTCGTCCCGGAGAACGTCCTTTACGGCGAAAATGTTGCCGGTGGAAGGGACGCCGTCATTGTCGTTGAAAGAGGTCATAAGCGTGAGTGCTCCGGCCTTTACAGCCGCTTCGAAGGGCGGCAGGTAGATGTTGCGGAGCTGGCGTTCGGTGAGGAAGGTGCTGTTGTAGTCCCGGCCGCCCTCTGCGGCGCCGTAGCCCACGAAATGCTTGATGCAGGCCGCCATGGAGGTGCTGTCCAGGACCTTACCCTGATAGCCCCGTACCATGGCTTCGGCCATCCGGGCGTCCAGGTAGGTATCCTCGCCGCTGCCTTCTGCAATCCTGCCCCAGCGCGGGTCGCGGGCAATGTCCAGCATGGGCGAGAAGGTCCAGCGGACCCCCTGCGCCGTAGCTTCCAGGGAGGCGACGCGGGCTCCTTCTTCCACCAGGGCGGGGTCGAAGGTGGCCGCCAGGCCCAGCGGAATGGGGAAAATGGTGTGGAACCCGTGGATGACGTCACGCCCCACCAGCAGCGGAATCCCCAGCCGGGACTCTTCCACGGCTATGCGCTGGAACTCATTGAGTTTCACGGGGTCCACTTCGTTCAGGATGGAGCCTATCTGGCCTTTCCGCAAGGCCTCGGCATAACTGGCCACATCGCCCCCTGCCGACACCTGGTTCATCTGGCCGATTTTTTCGGCCAGGGTCATCCTGCCCAGGAGTTTGTCTATGCGGGCTTCCACTTCGGGGTTGGTGCCCACGGTGGACGGAGCGGCCGGCCGGGAGCAGGCCGCTGCCACCAGCAGGCTCAGGATTAGGATTTTGCTACACTTCATTGCTTGTCAGTCTTTTTGGAATACGCGGATGTAATCCACGGACATGGTAACAGGCAGGGCGCTTTCGTCCACACCGTTCATGCCGCCCCAACTGCCGCCCCACGCCAGGTTCAGGATGGGGTAGAAGGCATAGTGGAAGGGCCACTGGTTGTGGCCGCTGCCCAGGGTGGCCTTTTTCACCTGCAGCTGGACCTTGCCGTCCACATAGGTGGTGATGGCGTCTTCCGTCCATTCCAGGGCGTAGACGTGGTATTCGCCCTCGGCCTTGGAAATGGTCATGGCATGGGTCTTCTGGGTGCCTTTGGTATGGTTGTAATCCTGCGTGTGGATGGAGGAGGACACTTCGTTGGGAACGCAGCCCACCTCTTCCATGATGTCAATCTCCCCGCACATGGGCCAGGGGTTGGTGTTCCAGTCGTTGCCCACGGGCATCATCCAGAACGCCGGCCAGGTTCCCTTGCCGGAGGGCAGGTTGATGCGGGCCTCGAACCAGCCGTACTGCCAGCCCTTGTTCACATGGGCATACACCCGGCCGGAGTAAATTTTTCCGTTCTCCTTGAAGCAGTGGATGTGCAGGGAGCCGTCCTTCACTTCCGTCACCACGTTGCCGGTAGAGGTCTGGTGGTTCACGTAGTTCTGCAGCTCGTTGTTCACCCAGCCGGATCCCTGCACCTCGTGCGTCCAGTCGGCCGAATTCAGGGTGGTACCCTCGTCAAACTCGTCGTTCCACACCAGGTGGTAGCCCTCGGGAGCCACCACCTCTCCGGGCAGGGCGGGCACGTCTTCCTCGCTGAAACCCTGAGTGACAGGTACTTCCAGGGTCTTGGACCCATAGCGGAAAGTAAGGGTCGTGCTGCGCTCCGCACCGGTGCGGTTGGTGGCCACGGTCACTTTCACCTGAGAAGCGCCCGCAATGCCGCCGGAAGGCGAAACATTGCACCAGTCCTTGTCGGCCACGGACACGCCCCAGTCGCAGTTGGCCGTCACGCTCACCGGCGTGGTGGACTGTTCGTAGGAGACCGCCACCTTGGCAGGATTCACGCTCAGGGCCGATTCCTCCGTTTTCTGCACGGAAGTGCCGCCGCAGCTGTTGATGGAAAGGGTTGCTGCACAAAGCAGCAGCAACCCTTTGATACAGGCGAGTCTCTTCATTACTTTTGTTCCATGAAGATAACGTCGGAGGCCGTGATGGTGGAACCCACCGGGCTGCGGCCGAAGTCGAAGATGAGCATCAGGTTATCGCCGGAGACCGCCTGGGTGAGGCCCTGCTTTACATACAGGAGGGTTTCACCGGCGCTCAGTTCCACCGAGCCGTCATAGAAGAAAGCGTGGATGTCGTTCTCTTCCTCAGGGTCGTTGGTGAGCTTGATGGTTACCTTCATGTCTTCATCGGCCGTCAGCTTCACGCTGAACCCGTAGGTTTTCTCGGACGAAGTGGCAATGTGGCTCTTGAGCTTGGTCTGGCCCTGCCATTCGTTGCCGCCCACGCCGTCCGGGATGGTGACGGTGATGCCGTTGCCGGAGGTGATTTCATAGTCGGGCGTGATGCCGCCGCTCCAGTCGGCCGGGGAATACCAGGTTTCCACGTCCAGGGAGGCACCGGTCCAGAGGTTGCCGTCCTTGTGCTCCTGGAAGAGAACGTCGGAAACCGTGATGGTGGAACCCACCGGGCTGCGGCCGAAGTCGAAGATGAGCATCACATTGTCTCCGGAAACACTCTGGGACAGGTTGTGCTTGCGGTACACCAGCGGTTCTCCGGCCGTAAGCTGCACCTGGCCGTCATAGAAGAAGGCGTGGATGTCGTTGTCTTCCTCCGGGTCGTTGGTGAGCTTGATGGTCACGGTCATGTCTTCATCGGCCAGGAGGGTGACACTGAAGTCGTACTCCTTGTCGGAGGAAGAGGCAATGTGGCTCTTGAGCTTGGTCTGGCCCTGCCATTCGTTGCCGCCCACGCCGTCCGGGATGGTGACGGTGATGCCGTTGCCGGAGGTGATTTCATAGTCGGGCGTGATGCCGCCGCTCCAGTCGGCCGGGGAATACCAGGTTTCCACATCCAGGCTGGCGCTCTTCCAGAGGTTGGTGTCGCCGGCTATGTCGTAATCCGTGGCATCCAGTTCCGTGACGGGCGTTTCTTCTCCGCCACCTTCACCGCCGCCGCCGTAATCCTGGCCGTCCTTGGGCTTGAAGATGAGGTTCCAGGCAATGATGCCTTCGAAGTAAGGGGCCAGGACCAGTCTCTCCGGCGTGTTCTCCTTGATGTACAGTTTGGTGGGCTGGGTAAAGACCTCCGGCCTGGGCACATAGGAGAAGAGGATGCCTTCGGGCAGTTCGATGTAGTCGCCGTTGGCGTCGGAGCCCAGGGTATAAGTGGATTCCTGGACCTGGGCAGGGGCGTCGTAGTCCGTGCTGCCGTCACCGGAATAGTTGTGGCCGTCGGGCAGGTAGCCGGATTCCCAGTTGCAGTACACCAGGCCGTCCGGTCCGGGGTTGAACACGTACTTGCCGTTGGCATAGAAGGTGAGCTCGTCGTCCGTCACGCCATAGTTGTCCTTGTCGTGCGGGGTGGCGCTCCACCAGCCGGTGGAATTGGCCACGTCGGGACCGCAGCCCATGTAGCCCTGGGTCTCGTTGTCCAGAACCCAGATCTTGCTCTCATAGCCGTAAAGCGGGTCGGCAGAGCCGACAACGGAACCCTTGGGAACAAACTCGTAGTACCAGGAGATACCGTCGGTGTTGTTGGGGGTATAGACCGTGGACATGAGTTGAAGCTTCTTCTTCATGCTGGAGGTCTTGGACTCCATCACCAGGAAGCGGGGCTCCTCCACGGCGCTCTTGTGGGGCACATAGGAGAGGATGCTGCCGCTTTCCAGCACCAGGTAGATTTCCTCGATGCCGGCGTCGTTCCACTCGTTCTCGAAGGTGTACGTGGTCGTTTTCTCTTCGGCCGGGAACAGATAGTCTTCGCCGGTATTGTATTCGCTCATGTACTCGGAACCGGTGTTGGCATAAGCCATTCCGTCGCCGGGGTTGAAGGTATAGTTGCCATCGGAGCTGAAGGTCATCACGTCGTCATAGAGGAAGCCGGCCTTGCCGTTGGCGCCGCAGGACCACCAGGCCAGCGGATTGCCCACGGGACCGCAGCCGAAGTGGCCGTCTTCGGTGGAGTTCCAGACCCAGTCCTGCGAGCTGCCGTCGGAGATGGCCTTGATGTAAGGAGAGGGATCGAAGGGGTCGCGGTAGGTGTTCTCCAGGGTGAAGGTCTTCACCAGGGAACCCTGGGACAGGCCGTTGGCGTTGTAAGCTTTCACCTCCACGGTGTGCTCACCCTCTTCGCGGAAGCGGAGGGTAAGGTTGTTCTCGGTATAGGAATACTTCTTGGAAGCCTTCCCGTCTATTTTCTGGTCGCCGAAAATCCACACGGGAACCACGCCCTTGTTGTTCATTACAAAGGTTACGTAGTTGGTGCTCTGGTCCACGCTGATGGTCACATCCAGGGCAGAGGCCTGGGGAAGGTCAGAGGCTTTGGGTTCCGGATATTCGGGCGTACAGGCGGCAGCCGCAAATACGAATGCTGCTGCAAGAGCAAGATATTTGAATGTCTTTTTCATAACGTCGATTCCGATTTAATAGTTGTTCTGAACCAGGTCCGGGTCCTTGTCAATCTCGGACTGGGGGATGGGCCAGTATTTCTTGTTTTCGGTCCAGTCCACCGTACGGTACTCGTGGTTGGCAGCCTTCAGGACGGTGGGGGCCAGGCCGCTGCGCACCAGATCCCAATAACGCTTGCCTTCGCCCACGAACTCCTTGTGGCGCTCCTGGAGAATGTCTTCACGGGAGACACCGGTGTCATGGCAGTTGGCGCGGTCGCGCACCTGCTTGAGGTAGCTGCTGCCATCCTGTCCCAGGAGGACGGAAAGCTCGGCGGCGTTCAGCAGGGTCTCCGCATAGCGGTAAATGCGCTCGTTGTTGCCGTAATTCAGGTTGTCGGAGGCGATGTAACCGTGGTTGCCGCCTTCGCGGGCGATGTACTTCAGATTCCAGTAGCCGGTATCCTGCCAGCGGGGCGTATAGGAAGCACCGGGATGGGATTCGGCGTATTTGGCAAAGTTCAGGATGCCGCCGTCTTTGCGGATATCGTCGTCGTCATACATGTCGTAGGCGCTCTTGGCAATGGTGCCGAAGCCCCAGCCTTCATGGAAATCAGGCACGTTCTGCGTGGCGGGGATGCCGGTGAGGATGGAGTTCACCTGGCCGCCGGTGGCGATGGGGCTGCCCCAGTCGCGGACGCCGCCTTCGGAGGTGTAGTTGATTTCCCAGATGGATTCAGTGCCCCATTCGCCGCTTTCTTCCCAGATGCCGGCAAAGTCGGACACCAGGGAGTACTGGCCGCTGCTGATGATTTCCTTCATGTAACCGAGGGCGGTCTGGTAGCGGCTCTGGTCGTTCTGGTACATCACGGCCTCGGCATACAGCATGTAGGCCATAGCCTTGGTTACGCGGCCTTCGTTACCGCCGGCAGCCTTCATGGGAAGCACGTTCAGGGCAATGGCATCCTCCAGCAGTTTGATGAAGTTGGCATAAACCTCGTCGTGTCCCAGCTGCGGGGTGTAATAAGGGGCCTCAAGGAGTTCTTCCCAGTAAGGGATGTTGCCCCAAAGTTTCCACAGCATGTTGTAGTAATAGGCCATCAGCACCTTGGCTTCCGCCACATACAGGTTCTTGGTCTCGTCCGTTACGCCTTCCGCCCCGTCAATGTATTTGATGAGCGTGGCGGCACGGTTGATTCCAGAATAGTTGATGGTCCAGAACATGTTGCAAACGTCTGTGGGGGTGGCTGTATAATAGTGTGTCTTCACGATGAGCGGCTGGTCGCCTTCGTTGGAACCGCCGGCATACACATCGTCACCCATCACGTCGAAGATGAGGTGCAGGTTGTTGTACTGATAGAAGTAATCGTACCACTCCAGCGGGTCGTATGCGGCAACCAGGCACTGGAAGATACGCTCCGGCGTATTGAAATACTCGTCGAGCGGTTCTGAACTGTTGTGCTTGGGATTGATGAAATCCTTGGAGCAACCCGTCAGCAGAACGGCAAGGGCAGTGAGAGCTATAATTGTCTTTTTCATATCCAAGGTCTGTTAGAAAGTTAAGTTCACACCGAAGGTGATGGTCCTGTTCTGAGGATAGACACCGCGGTCGATACCGACCGAAGTAAAGCCTCCGGAAACTTCCGGATCGCAGCCGGTGTACTTGGTGAGCGTAAAGGCGTTCTCTACCTGCCCGTAGATTCTCAGGCGGGAGATGAAGACCTTCTTGGTCAGGTTCTGGGGAAGGGTGTAACCCAGCTGGATGTTACGGGCGCGGAGGAAGGAAGCGTCTTCCATCCAGTAGTCCGACACCCGGTAGTTCTCATTGGCGGAGTCGAAACAGAAACGGGGATACTCGTTGGTGGAGCCTTCGCCGGTCCAGCGGTTGAGGATGCTCTTGGGCAGGTTGATGTAATAAAGGTCCGTACGGCGGGTGACATTCATGGTCTGGGCGCCCAGCTGACCCTGGAGGAGCATACTGAAGTCGAAGCCCTTCCAGTCGAAGGTGAGCGTAAAGCCGAAGGTCCAGTCCGGAATGCCCTTGCCGAGCTTGGTGCGGTCGTCGTCGTTGATCACGCCGTCGCCGTTGATATCCTTCCAGCGGAAGTCGCCGGGCTGGGCGTTGGGCTGGATCAGGTTACCCTCGTCATTCACGTAGGAGTACACCTCGTCCCAGTTTTGGAACACGCCGTCGGTCTTCCAACCCCAGAAGTACGGGAACACTTCACCCACGTCACCGCGGGTAAGGGTGCCGATCTTGTGGCTGGCGGTGGTGATGTAGGTGGCGTCATCGGCCAGTTTCGTGAGCTTGTTGCGGTTGTAGGAAGCGTTCAGCTTCACGCCATAGTTGAAGTCGGAGATGTTGCCGCGGTAACCCAGGTCGAATTCGACGCCCTGGTTGCGCATGGTGCCCACGTTTCCGGTAGGGGCGGAGTCACCGGCATAGGAAGGAACCTGCATCTCCATGAGCATGCCGGAGGCGTCCTTGATGTAGTAGTCGATGGTGGCGGTGAACCTGTTGCCCCACAGGCCCAAATCCACGCCGAAGTCGGTCTGGATGGACTCTTCCCACTTGGCGTTGGGGTTGGCCAGGCCGGAAGCTTTCACACCGGTATTGATGCTCTCGGTGCCGTTGGCGCCGGAACCGAACACGTAGTTGTTGCCGGAGTTGGCATAAACCGCATACAGGAAGTCGCCGAGGTTGTCTTTACCGTTGATACCCCAGGAGGCGCGGATCTTGGCGATGGAAATGAGGTTGTTGTATTTGAGGAATTCCTCGTTCTTGAGGTTCCAGCCCAGGGAGAAGGACGGGAAGGTACCCCACTTGTTGTTGGGGCCGAAGTGGGAGGAGGCGTCCCGGCGGACGGTAGCCTGGGCCAGGATTCTCTCGTCGAAGTTGTAAGTGATTCGGCCGAAGTAGGAGAGGATGCTGTAAGGAATCGAGTTCCAGCGGCCCCAGCCGTTGCGGTCACCGTCGGTCTGCAGGCCCAGGGTGTTGTCTACGCTAATCTTCCAGGGGTCGTCGGGATACATGAGGCCTCTGGCGGAAGCGCCCACATAGGACGAGGAAGACATGTAGGCCGACTGGCCGAGCACCACGTTGAAGGTGTGCTTGCCGAAGGTCTTGTCATAAACAAGGGTGTTTTCCACCTGATAGCTGTAGTAGCGGTTCATGCTCTGGGTGGCGGAGGAACCGTAGTTGGTCTTGTCGATGGTGGAGGCGTTGCCGTTCTTGTCGTAAGTGGTCGTGGAAGTGACCGTGTCCAGGCTGTAGCTCTTGGAGGTGAGGAAGTACTGCTCCGTGTAGCTGTGGGAATAGACATAGGACAGGTCCAGGGTGAGGGCGTTGCGGAACTTCAGGCCGTCGATGAGCTGGAGTTCGGTATTCAGTGCACCCACGATCTTGTCGGTGCTGGAGTAGCCGTGCGGACGGTCCAGCATGGCAATCGGGTTGGCCTGCTCGTTATAAGTACCGCCGTCGGCGATGAAGTAGGCCACTCCCTCGGAATTCCGGATGATATAAGGATATCCGGCCGGGTAAAGCTGCTGGTAGCGGGCTTCCTCGGCGGCATCGGCATAAATGGGATCCAGCGGGGACATGCCGATGGCGGAGCCCAGCGGGGAACCGTATTCGGAGTTGGCCGAAATGCTGGCGCTCTTGATGTGCGCAAAGGAAATCTGGTTGGTGAAGGTGAGTTTGTTCAGCCAGTTGCGCTCCTGGGAGGCATCGAACAGGGTGATGCCTACGTTCTCACGCAGGGTCATTCTGTCGTAGTAGGACTGGTCGAAGCGGCCGCCGATGGTACCTTTGTTGGAAAGGTAGCCGCCGGAGACGCTGTAGTTGATCCGGCTGGTACCGCCGGAGATGTTAAGGTCGTGCTTGACGATGGGGGAATTCTTGTCGAAGATGGCGTCCACCCAGTCGGTTCCCGTTCCCAGGGAATAGGGGTCGTCGTAGATGGGGGCGTTGCCGGCGTTGAGCATGCCCTCGTTCATCATAATGGCGTACTCGGTGGCGTTGAGCACCTGGGGTTTGCGCCAGGGGTTCTGGATACCGTAGGAGAAGTCGTAATTGACAACGGTCTTGCCTTCCTTGCCGGACTTGGTGGTCACGAGCACCACACCGTCGGATGCACGGGCGCCGTAAACGGCGGCGGAGGCAGCGTCCTTGAGGACGTCGATACGTTCAATGTCGTTCGGGTTGATGTAGTCGATGCTGCCGGCCGGCATGCCGTCCACGATATAAAGGGGAGAGGCATGGTTGATGGAGCTGATACCGCGGACGACAACCGTGGAACCCGCTCCCGGAGCACCGGAGGACTGGGTCACCTGAACACCGGAGGTCATACCTTGGAGCATGTTGTCCACGCGGGTCTGGGACTGCACTTTCAGGTCTTCGGAGGTGACTGAGGAAATGGAAGCCGTCACAACGGACTTTTTCTGGACACCGTAGCCGATAACCACGGTCTCTTCCAGCATCTCGGTATCCTCGGCGAGGAGAATTTCCAGCGGCTGGTCACCGTTCACGGTCACTTGCTGCGTCACATAGCCGATACAGGAGATTTCCAGGACGGCGCCCCGGGGAACGCGGATGGAGAAGTCTCCGTCCACTCCTGTCATGGTGCCGTTGGAGGTACCCTGCTCAACTACAAAGGCGCCGATAACGGGCTGACGTGCATCGTCCAGGACGACACCTGTCACGGTGAGGTTCTGGGCCATTGCCGCCAGACTCAATCCTAATGCAAGGATTAGGGTAGCAATTTTTTTCATACGCTTGTCTGATTAGTTGTGCGTTGGTTGTTGTATTGGTGTATTGAATTGTGTTGTGGCACATTTGTCCAATGGCAAATTTCGCCGAAAAGAAAAAACCTCGCGCGGGCGGGAAATATTTAGTAGTGGCGCAACAAACCTAATCGCCTGCTTGTCAGGTAATTAAAATTTGTTAAAATGCTATAATAGTAGTGGATTTAGAGCAGAAAAGTTACTACTTTCCTATGTTTTTCACCTGCTCTTCAAAGGAATCCCGGTCTCCCAGGGCGGCGTTTTTTACAGATACCTTGTAGTTGTAGATGGTGCTCACGGAGTAGTCCAGCATGGAAGCTATCTTCTTGGAGTCGTCTATTCCCAGGCGGATGAGAGCAAAGATCCGCAGCTCCGTATTCAGTTTTTCCCCCTTGCCCAGGTGGATGCGGGCGTCTTCCCGGAGCAAGGCGTTGAACTGCTCTACAAAGTCCGGGTACATGGCCAGGAAGGTATTGTCGAAAGTCTGGTAGAATTCCTCCCGGGCCTTTTCTGAGCGGCCCACGATGGACAGCTCCTTCAGCAGCTGGTCTGCCTTCCCCTGCTTCAGGAGGTTCCGGAAGCGGTTGTCCTCGGCCCGGACCAGGGACACCTGAGCCGACAGCCCCTCCAGGAAATCTATGATGTACTCCTCCTTCACCTTGTCGGCCTTGGCAATCTGGAGGTTCAGGTTGCTTAGCTCCTGGTTGGCGACGGCCAGCCGCGCGTTGCTGCTTTCCAGTTCCGTCCGCAGGCGGGACAGCTTCCGGGAACGGGCCACCAGGGAATAGGTGATCCAGGCCAGGATGAACACCAGGATGGCCAGCAGGATGGAGGAAAGGGCGGACACCCGGTTTTGCCGGGCCTGCCGGGCGGTGTAGGCGTCTTCCACCTCCATAAGGAAGCGGGAGATTTGCCAGGGACGGAGCTTGGCGTTGTACAGCAGGGCGTCTTCCTGCGCAATCCGGAGGTAGCGGAAAGAACGGTCCACATCCGTGGAAAGGATGTTCTGGGCCACCATGGTAAGGGAGGCGTAGTCCCTGACGGCATTGATGAGGTCACATTCGGCCGAGCGGACCAGCCACCCCATCTGGCCCCCGGCGTTGCCCCGCCGCTCTTCTATCTCCGACTGGAAGTAGGCGTAGATGGCGTAATTGCGGTCTTCCGGGCGCACGGTTGCCAGTAGCAGGCGGTTCACGCTGTCGGCCGATTCCAGCCGGCCCTGATCCAGGTGGTCGTCCCGGAGCACGGAGCGCCAGCGGTCCCCGTCCTTGGGGAACTGGCTGTAGATACGGGGCCGGAAGGCCGACTCCGGCGGGATGGACAGCCTTTCGGCCATGCCTGAATTCCCGGCCAGGTCTTTGCTGAAGTCGTACAGCGCCCACAGATGCTCGTTCCGGAGCTCCGGCGTTAGGGAGGCCGTATCTACCTGCCTGTAGAGTATGATAAGAGCTTCCAGGTAGTTGCCCGCCTTGGCATACAGGTGCCCCAGTTCAATGGAAGCCCGGTTGTACAGGTCCTGGTTCCGGAGCTGGCCGGCAGCGAGTTCCTGGCAATGCTTGAGGTATGCCTGGGTAGAGTCGAAACTGAAGGGAAAGTACTCCTGGGCTATGTTCATCTCCAACTCGTAGCGCCTGAGCGGGTCCTGCGTGGAGCGGGCCAGTTTGCCCAGGGCCTGCATCTGGTCCTGCTTGCGGGCCACATAGACCTCCCGCGCGCCCACATAGCCGTCCAGCTCCAGCAGCTGCTGGCGCAGCTCCCGGTCCGGCCGGGGCGTCCGGTCGCAGGCCGTCGCCAGGGCGGCAACGGATAAAAGCAACACTATGACTCTCCTAATAGACAACACTTTGCAAAGATACAAAGTTTCTGCGAGAATCCGCATCAGGGATTCCCGCAGATGGGCCAATGCTCGTTGAATTTGTATCCCGCATCAAGGACCGTGGAGCTACGCCACTTACTGATAAACGCGATCTGGGCGGCAGCCCTGTTGGAAAAAGCCAGTGCGGCTACCAAAAAAACGAACAAAAGCAAATATTTATCACTCTTTCCTCTTTGGGGGGGGCAAAAATTACTCTATTTACCAATTATCCAAGTCTCTTTGCGCCCCACCTTACGGCGGTGGACTGATAACACTAGAAATGCCAGCCGCAGAAAAGCATCACATGGTTCACGCTGATGGTGCCTGTACGCTTGTACTCCGGATACTGTTTCATGGCATTGAGTACGCCGATATGGGCTTCCACGCCCCACTGGAAATGTCGGCCGGCCCTGAAGGTCACTGACGGCCGGATGCCGAAATCGATCCGGTTGAAGGTTTCCTGCCCGTCTAGCGGACTGGTCGGGTCTGAATTGACAGAATATGTATCGGGTACCAAAAGATAGGATACAGCGGGGGCCATCCCGAAAAACACATTTGAAGCCGGCTTGTGATAGCGAAGGGATAGGGACACATCGGCATAGGCCATACCGTCAAAATCTCCTCCTTTTAGAAAGAACGCCGGGGTTGCGAAACAGCCGCGAAATCCTATTCCTGGCATCAGAGACCACTTGTCGGACAGGGACAAGTCTAGTCCATAGAACAACTGAAACGCTGCTCCCGCATTATGGAAGGATTTGGCGTTGCTCCCTGTCTCAAAATGCACTCCTGTCCCCAACTGGATGTTATGCTCCAGCTTTTTCCGGGACTCCTGATCCTGGGCAAAGCCGATGGTATAACCTGCAAAAAGTAAGGTACAAAAAAAACAAATCTGTGCTACCCTATTAAACATACTACTCGTTATTACCGCGCTGTTGTTCGATTGGACGTAAGGTCTTCTGCCTGAATTTGTTTCAACAGAAAGAGGGCACTGTCAGGATGGGCCGTCATCAGTGCTTCGGCCTGGTCCAGAACGCCTGTACTGTGGTCACGACAACTCCATAGAAACAAAAGAGTACAAACAATACAAATCAAACAATACAAATAAAGCGGGATACACTACTTGCCATGGTGACGATAATTGCGTGCAAAAATACAAAGAGTTTGTCTCACGCTAACAAAGTTGAGCCACAACTTCCTCGGAAAGTTCCGTTGCCCTGGCGACATCGGCCCGGGACATTCCCATCTGCAACAGATTCCTTGCAATTGATACCGCCATCGCCGCTTTCCCTTCGGATTCCCCCTCTGCTTTCCCCTCTGCTTTCCCCTCTACTTTCCCCTCTACTTTCCCTTGTGCACGACCTTGTTCCAGGCCTTCTTCTCTGGCCTGTTTCAATGCATAGTCCATCTGGTTCTTCAGGTCCCGTTCCGTTGTCATATCGAATGTATACCTTTTTCGTTCGTCGGCCGTAAATGTACTCAATTCCGCCGACTTAAACAACAACTGAATGATTTCTTCTCCCTGTATTTCCTCCGGAACGGCATCCAGGCTGGAGATATTTCTGAGACTGTAGGCAAACCACTCCAGCAGAGTCTGCCCCCTCGGACCACGGCTATTTGGTAGTTCCAGGAAAATATACTGCAGTCGCTCAGTCATCAGTTCGTGCGATTCCACCTCCTGTAGATTGTAGCGAAACAAAACCTGATTGGAATCTTTGTGGTAGGAGAAATTCATGATTCCGATAAAATACACAGTCGGAAACAAATATGTTGTCTCCCCGATCGAAATTTGCTGCTGTACGGCGAACGAAGAGTTGAAGACAGCCCGCTCGTAGAATCCCTCCTGCCACGCCCGCTGGATCTCCACTACGAAGCGACTTCCATCCGTGTCCGTACACGCTACGTCTACCCGGATGTCTTTCCGTTCCTCGTCGGGGTTCACATGCTCTTCCTGGACGAGTGTTAAGCTCGCGATTTTCCGTTCCGGGATTACCAACTCCAAGAACAACTGCAACAAGCGTTTTCCCTGCTCCGTCCCAAAACTACGCTTAAACCAACGGTCCCGCAACAATACGTCGGCGTAACGACCCAATTTCACATTATCTTGCATCACTTTTCCAGTTTTAGTCCGCTTCCAACGTGGAAGGAACAGGGACAAACTTAGAAAAGCTCATGGGGTTATACAACAATCGGTTGAAAAGTTTATCTGTTTCAACCGATTGTTTTTCTGTTTTTTAAGATTTTCGGATAAATCTTAAGACTAGTGGTCTGCCGAACAAAAGAATTACAAGCTTCTGACTGCAGCCTCCACTTCCTCCTCCAGCCCTGCGGGAATCACGGGCGACAGGAAGGAGAGCATCTGCAGGGTCCTGGCCTCGGCCTCAGGAATGCCGCGGGAGCGCATGTAAAACAGCTCGTCGGGGTTCAACTGGCCCACCGTGGCGCCATGGGAGCACTTTACGTCATCGGCATAAATCTCCAGCTGCGGTTTGGCAACCACTTTTGCTTCAGGGGTGAGCACAATGTTGTGGTTTTCCTGGTAGGCTTCCGTCTGCTGGGCGTCCGGTGCCACCACGATGGTGCCGTCAAAGCGCACGTCGGCCTCTCCACCGGCTATGCCGTTGAACAGCTGGGTGCTCTTGCAGCCGGGCGCGCGGTGGTGCATCAGGACGCGGAAACGCACTTTCTCGCCGCCCTTGCACAAATACAAGCCTTTCAGCTGCGCCTGGGCCCCGGGGCCGGTCAGGTCAATCTTGATGTCGATGTCCCGGGACTCGCCCGGCATCACCACGAACTGCAGGTTCAGGGTTTCGCCGGCCTTGACCTGGAAAACAGCTTCTTCGCTTCTGGATTCTTCGCTTCGCCCAGAATGACAGAACGGATCTATGTACTTGCCGTGTCCCATAGGCCTAAAACTGGTCAAATCCTTGGGTTTCAATGGCGTCTATCAGTTCCTTGCCGCCGGAGGCCACAATGCGGCCGGCCTTGAGCACGTGCACCACGTCGGGCTGCACGTACTCCAGCAGTTTCTGGTAGTGCGTAATGATGATGGCGCTCTTTTCCGGGCTCCTGAGCGCGTTAACGCCATCGGCCACAATCTTGAGGGCGTCTACGTCCAGGCCGCTGTCGGTCTCGTCCAGGATGGAGAGCGCCGGGTCCAGCATGGCCATCTGGAAAATCTCGTTGCGCTTTTTCTCGCCGCCGGAAAAGCCCACGTTCACTTCCCTTTTGGCAAATTCCGGTTTCATCTGCACGAAAGCCATCTTCTCCTTCATCAGTTTCAGGAATTCCCCCGCCTTCATCTCGGGCAGGCCGTGTGCTTTCCGCTTGGCGTTCACCGCCGCCTTCATGAAGGCCGTGATGGTAACGCCAGGTATCTCTATCGGATACTGGAAACTGAGGAAAAGGCCCTCCCAAGCGCGCTCCTCGGGCGTTTTCGCCAGCAGGTCCTCTCCCCGGTACAGGACCGTTCCTTCAGTGACCTCATAGTCCGGCCGGCCGGTGAGCACGGCGCTCAGAGTGGACTTCCCGGCTCCGTTCGGCCCCATGATTGCGTGCACTTCCCCAGGCCCTACGTGCAGGTTGATGCCTTTCAGTATTTCTTTGTCCCCTATCCGGGCGTGCAAGTTTTGAATCTCTAACATGCCGTGAAATGTATCTAATTAATTGTCAATAACTTCCTGAAAATCGTCTGGTCGTTTTTGCCTAGACGATTTTGTGTATGTCATTTTGTATCAGGCGTTTGCATTTCACGCCGATACAGCTTCATCCAGGTGGCGAGCGACCACAGGCCGTTCACCAGGTACAGGGCGCAGACGATGGGCATGAACACATTGCCGACGCTTATATGCAGGATAATCTGCGTCACGTTCACAATGAGCCAGACCACCCAGCAGTCCCACTTCTTGAGGGCACTCAGCATCTGCGCCAGCAGGATGAGCACCGTCACGCAGGAATCCAGGTAAGGGTGCGGATCG
>ERZ842401.478-NODE-478-length-58432-cov-9.274783_pt1 | contig 58432 bp, 53 predicted proteins | sample MGYA00521270_ERZ842401 | MGnify/ENA primary metagenome ERZ842401 (study PRJEB31892, sample SAMEA3878208) | bioreactor metagenome | biome: Moose rumen | place: Sweden | collected 2011-10 | study: EMG produced TPA metagenomics assembly of the PRJEB12797 data set...
TGTCTTCCGTCTCCTCACCACGGGCAAAGGAGCCGAACACCCAAGCCTTGAGCACAGGCTGGGTGGCAAAGTAGTCTTGCAGGGTCTTTATCATCTGAGCATCCATAGGCGATAATATCTCTATGATTCTGCAAAAATAATCGCTTTCCAGAAGAAATCAAACTTTTTTGAATAGAAAAGTGCTACGCACGTAGATTTTTACTACGTGAGGAAAATATTTTTTCCTCGGGAGGGAAAAAACGGCTGGCCTGTCGGCAAATACATTTATTTGTGCTGAGAGTGTAAAATTTCTGCCTAAAAAATCGTTTACCGCCAAACTATTGCTTTATCTTTGCAGTGCTTCTTCAGCCAGATTATTATTTATAATAAATTCCATTTGCTTCTTTCGAAGAAATGCACTACATTTGCTACAATTAAATTTGGAATACTATGAACAAGACCATCTTGGCAGGCTTGGCAGCCCTGATGCTGACCGCCTGCTCACAACAGAAACAGGAGTCGGCCGTGCCTGTGCTGACTAAGAGCGGACTGGATCCGGCTCAGTTTGAAACCACCGTGGAGGGAAAGGAGACGAAGCTCTTCACCCTGACCAACCAAAACGGCATGGAGGTGACTATCACCAACTTCGGCGGTCGCATCGTCTCCGTGATGGTGCCCGACCGTCAAGGCACGGAGCGTGACGTGGTGCTGGCTTTCGACAATATACAGAGCTATCTGACGCAGAGCAGCGACTTCGGTGCCACCATAGGGCGCTATGCCAACCGTATCGGGAATGCCCAGTTCCCTCTGGACGGACAGACCATCCAGCTGATAGCCAACAACGGTCCGCACTGTCTGCACGGCGGTCCGCAGGGATGGCAGTACAAGGTGTTTGACGCCGAGCAGCGCAACAGCTCTACCCTCACCCTCTCGCTGACCTCACCCGACGGCGACATGAACTTCCCCGGCACCGTGAGCGTGGAGGTGACCTTCAAGTTGACCAACGACAATGCCATAGACATCAACTACTATGCCACGACCGACAAGAAGACGGTGATCAACATGACCAACCACTCTTACTTCAACCTGAGCGGCGACCCTACCAAGAGCACCGTGAACCACCTGCTCTACGTGAATGCCGACCAGATGACACCTATCGACGAGACGGTGGGCGTGACGGGTGAGGTACGCAAGGTAGACGGCACGCCGTTCGACTTCCGCACCGCTCATGCCATGGCAGAAGAGATAGGCAAGGACGACCAGCAGATAAAGTTCGCCAACGGCATAGACCACAACTTCGTGCTCAATACGGCAGGGGACATCAGTCAGGTGGCCGCCAGCCTCTATTGCGCTGAGACGGGCATCAAGCTGGATGTCTATACCAATGAGCCTGGCATACAGGTCTATACGGGCAACTTCCTGAACGGCACGGCTGTGGGCAAGAAGGGCATCGCCTACAATCAGCGCACGGCCACCTGCCTGGAGACGCAGAAGTTCCCCAACACGCCTAACCACCCCGAATGGCCAAGCGCCACACTGGAGCCTGGGCAGACGTATCACAGCGAGTGCATTTATAAGTTTTCAATTGACAATTGACAATTCACAATTGACAATTGACAATTCACAATTCACAATTGACAATTCACAATTCACAATTGACAATAATTCATAATTCATAATTGAATATAATTCATAATGAATACCATCAGTCAAGCCATAGCAACATCGGGATTTCAGACCATCGACTTTATCATCCTGATCATATACCTTATTATACTTGTCAGCCTCGGACTCTTCCTGAGCCGCAAGAAAGACGGTAAGGAACGCAGTGCCAATGATTATTTCTTGGCAGGCAACACGCTGACATGGTGGGCCGTGGGTGCCTCACTCATCGCAGCCAACATCTCAGCAGAACAGTTCATCGGCATGTCTGGCACTGGCTACCGCGACGGCATCGCCATAGCCGCCTATGAGGTGATGGCAGCCATCACGCTGGTGGTGATAGGCAAGTTCCTGCTGCCCGTGATGCTCAACCAAAAGATCATGACCATACCGCAGTTTCTCCGTGAGCGCTACAACGACGGCGTAGGACTGGCCTTCTCCATCCTGTGGCTGTTCCTCTACATCTTCGTGAACCTCACCTCCGTGGCATGGCTGGGTGCCCTCGCCATAGAGCAGATACTGGGCCTGCAAGGCGTGGCCGTGAGCATCGGCGGACTGGAGGTCTCCATGCGCATGATCATCATCCTAGCCCTCTATGTGATAGCAGGCATCTACTCCATCTATGGCGGCCTCTCCTCCGTGGCTTGGACAGACGTGCTGCAGGTGACCTTCCTTGTGGGTGGCGGCTTGATCACGGCCTACTTCGCCCTGGTTGCCGCTGCCGATGGCGGTTCGTTCATCGATGGGTTCCAGAAAGTCTATACCTACCTCACCACAGGCCCTCACGAGACCGATGTGCACTTCCACTTGGTGATTCAGCAGAGCCATAACCCCAGCGCCTTTGCCAATGTGCCTGGTATCGCTGCCATCGTGGGCGGTGTGTGGCTGACCAACTTAGGCTACTGGGGATTCAACCAGTACATCATCCAGAAGGGTCTGGCTGCCAAGAGCGTGGACGAGGCCAAGAAGGGTCTGATCTTCGCTGGATTCCTGAAGATATTGATTCCGTTCATCGTGGTGCTGCCAGGTATCTGCGCCTACTACATGCACGAGAACGCTTCCCTGATGTCTGGCCTGCAAGGACAGATCAACGTGGCCGACGATGCCTACCCTTGGCTGATACGCAACTTCACGCCAACGGGCATCAAGGGTCTCTCTTTCGCAGCCCTGACGGCAGCCGTGATCTCATCACTCGCCAGCATGTTCAACTCCACCTCTACCCTCTTCACGATGGATATCTACAAGAAGTACATCAACAAGAAGGCAGGAGATCGCCAGTTGGTTGGCGTAGGCCGTTTGGTGGCGCTCTGCTCACTGATCATCGCCCTCATAGCCGTGAAGCCATTGCTTGGCGGTCTGGATCAGGCATTCCAATACATTCAGGAGTACTCAGGCTTTATCTATCCAGGCATCATCATCGTGTTCGGCCTTGGCTTGCTCTGGAAGCGTTCCTCCTCTATGGCAGCCGTATGGACGGCCATCCTCACCATCCCGATGGGTGTGCTCTTCAAGGTCTTGCTGCCCGATGTGGCCTTCCAGTTCCGCGCTGGCTACATCTTCATCCTGCTCTTCGTCTTCTTCGTCACCATGACCTACATGGACAAGAAGTACGTGCAGTGTGAGCGCCCCAGCGAGAAAGACCAGCACCAGATGCTCTACTGGGCACACATCCTGGGCGGTGCAGGCGTACTGATGATCGTAGCCGCACTGATAGTGACCATTGGCGGCATGGTGGCACCAGAGAACCAGACGTTCTTCTACCTGAACGACATCGGCTTCCAAGCCTTCTACTTCTTTGGGGTGCTGACAGGCTCATCGGCCATCTGGCTCTACTCCAACTCTAAGGACGAGGTGAAGGACCCGAAGGCCCTGCCTATCGACCTCAGCCTCTTTGCCACCACACGTGGCTATACCTACGGCACGCTGGGCATCGGCCTCATCACGATAGTGCTCTATATATTATTATGGTAATCATACAAAATTATGCTGGAAGAACTGAAAGAAAAAGTATGCGAGGCCAATCTGGAGCTGGTGAAGCACGGACTGGTGATATTCACTTGGGGCAACGTGTCTGCCATAGATCGTGAGACGGGATTGGTAGTCATCAAGCCCAGCGGCGTGAGCTATGAGCAGATGAAACCATCTGACATGGTGGTGGTAGACCTCGACGGCAAGGTGGTGGAAGGCACTTTGAGACCTTCGTCAGACACCCCTACCCACGTGGTGCTCTATCGGGCATTCCCTGAGATAGGCGGCGTGGTACATACCCACTCCACCTATGCCACCGCATGGGCACAGGCAGGCATCGACATACCCAACATAGGCACTACCCATGCCGACTACTTCCACCACGACATTCCCTGCACCCTCGACATGACGGAGGCAGAAGTGAAAGGTCAGTACGAGTGGGAAACGGGCAACGTGATCGTGAAACGCTTCGATGGCATGAATCCTAATGACACCCCAGGGGTGCTGGTGAAGAACCATGGGCCCTTCACTTGGGGCAAGGATGCTGCCGAAGCCGTACACAATGCCGTGGTGCTGGAGCAAGTGGCCAAGATGGCCTTCATCGCGAAGTGCGTGAACCCCGACCTCACCATGAATCCGCTGCTGATAGAGAAACACTACAGCCGCAAGCATGGGCCTAAAGCGTATTATGGACAAAAATGATAATTAATAATAAAAACATAAAGACATGAAAAACATTTTTGAGAATTTAGAGATTTGGTGGGTAACTGGTGCACAACTCCTGTACGGAGGTGACGCTGTAGTGGCAGTAGATGGACACTCTAAGGAGATGGTCGAAGGACTGAATGCCTCTGGCAATATCCCTGTGAAGATAGTTTACAAAGGTACGGCCAACTCCTCCAAAGAGGGTGAAGCCGTGTTGAAGGCTGCCAACAACGATGAGCACTGCGTGGGTATCATCACCTGGATGCATACCTTCTCTCCTGCTAAGATGTGGATCAAGGGACTCCAGGCTCTGCAGAAGCCTCTGCTCCATTTCCACACGCAGTATAATGCCGAGATCCCTTGGGGCGAGATAGACATGGACTTCATGAACCTGAACCAAAGCGCCCATGGTGACATTGAGTTCGGCCATATCTGCACCCGTATGCGTGTGCCTCGCAAGGTGGTTTGCGGCTACTGGAAAAACGAGGACGTTCAGCAGAAGATAGCCGTTTGGGCACGTGTGGCAGCCGGTGTGGCTGATGCCAAGAATGTACGCTGCCTGATGTTTGGCATGAACATGAACAACGTGGCCGTGACAGATGGCGACCGTGTGGAGTTTGAGCAGCGCTTAGGCTATCATGTAGACTATTATCCTGTCAGCTCTCTGATGGAGTATTATAAAAAGGTGACAGACGCAGAGGCAGATGCCCTGGTAGAGGAATACAAGAAGCTCTATACCATCAAGATAGACGAAAGTGGTGAACAGGTCTATTGGGAGAAAGTAAAGAACAGCGCCAAGGCTGAGATCGCCCTGCGTAGGGTGCTGAAGGATGAGAACGCCACCGCATTCACGACCAACTTTGACGACCTTGGCGACGCTGACATCGACGCTCCTGACTTCTGCGGTTTCGACCAGATACCTGGCCTTGCCTCACAGCGTCTGATGCAAGAAGGCTATGGCTTCGGCGCTGAGGGCGACTGGAAGACAGCCTGTCTCTATCGCACCCTCTGGATCATGCAGCAGGGATTGCCCAAAGGCTGCTCATTCCTGGAGGACTATACACTCAACTTTGCTGGTGATCGTTCATCTTGTCTGCAGAGTCATATGCTGGAGATTTGTCCGCTTATCGCCACCGACAAGCCTAAGTTGGAGGTTCACTTCCTCGGCATCGGCATCCGCAAGCAGCAGACAGCCCGTTTGGTATTCACATCAAAGGTGGGTCATGGCATCAAGGCCACGGTGGTAGACTTGGGCAATCGCTTCCGTCTGATCTCACAAGAGGTGGAGTGCATCGAGCCTAAGCCAATGCCACACCTGCCAGTAGCATCAGCCTTGTGGGTTCCACAGCCAACTTTCGAGATTGGTGCAGGGGCATGGATCCTCGCTGGAGGCACACACCACAGTGCCTTCTCCTACGACATCTCCGAAGAATATTGGGACGACTTTGCAGAAATGCTCGGCATAGAGTATGTGCGCATCAATAAGCAGACCAACCTCATCGACTTCAAGCAGCAACTGAGGAATAATGAGGTGTACTACATGCTGAATAAGGCACTGAAATGAATTATGAATTCATATAAAGAATAAGACTTATGACTCAAGACGATAGATATGTAATAGGTCTCGACTACGGCAGTGACTCTGCTCGTGCCGTACTGGTAAACGTTTACGATGGCGAGATTATAGCTACCAGTGTGAAGTACTATCCACGCTGGGTGAAAGGACTGTATTGCGATCCTGCAAAGAACCAATATCGCCAACACCCTCTGGACTATCTGGAGGTGCTGGAAGCTACGGTCAAAGACACACTGGCACAATGCCCTGCAGACGTGGCGCAGAAGGTTGTGGGCATAGCCTTTGATACCACAGGCAGTACGCCTTGCTTCACTGACGAGACAGGCACTCCCCTCGCCCTCCTCCCTGAGTTCAAGGAGAATCCGAATGCCATGTTCGTGCTTTGGAAAGACCACACAGCCGTGAAGGAAGCGGCAGAGATCAACGAACTTTGCAAGCGTTGGCATACCGACTATACAGCCTATGAGGGTGGCATCTACAGCTCTGAATGGTATTGGGCTAAGGCCCTGCATGTGCTTCGTGAAGACGAGGATGTGCGTGCCAAGGCCTACAGCATCGTGGAGCATTGCGAGTGGCTGCCAGCTATCTTGACAGGCGTGAGCAAGAGCAGTGACATCGTACGCAGTCGCTGTGCCTGTGGTCATAAGACCATGTGGCATCCAGAGTGGGGAGGCTTGCCAGAGGAAGAGTTCCTCACCACCCTATCCCCCTTGCTGAAGGGCTTCCGTGATCGTCTCTTTACCCATACAGAGACAGCAGACAAGCCTGTGGGACATCTCACCAAGGAGTGGGCAGAGCGCTTAGGACTGAGCACTAAGGTTGTGGTAGCTGGCGGTGCATTCGACTGCCACATGGGTGCCGTGGGTGCCAACATTACGCCTCATACCTTCGTACGCGTGATAGGTACCTCTACTTGCGACATTATGGTGTCAAGCTATGAGGAGATTGGCGGCAAACAGATTCAGGGCATCTGCGGACAGGTAGACGGTTCTGTAATCCCTGGCATGGTAGGACTGGAAGCTGGTCAATCTGGCTTTGGCGATGTCTATGCTTGGTTCCGTCACCTTCTGGCATTCCCTCTGCATAAGATCATAGCCAACTCAGGACTGATAGATGCCAAGACTAAGGAATTGCTTATCAAGGAGACGCTTGACTGCATCTTCCCTACCCTCACTGCAGAGGCCAAGAAACTCCCAATCGGAGAGAGTGGCATCATAGCTACCGACTGGATGAATGGTCGTCGTACGCCAAATGCCAACCAACTGCTCACTGGTACCATCAGCGGACTCACACTGGGCAGTGATGCGCCACGCATCTATCGCGCTTTGGTGGAAGCTACAGCCTTCGGCTCTAAAGCCATCGTGGACTGCTTCTTGAATCAAGGTGTGAAGATAGACCAGGTAATTGCCATTGGCGGCATTGCCATGAAGGATGCCTTCGTAATGCAGACGCTGAGCGATGTGCTGGGCATGCCTATCAAGGTATGTCGTGCTTACCAAGCCTGCGCACTGGGAGCAGCTATGTTTGCTGCCACAGCAGCTGGTATTTATAATAAGGTGGAAGATGCACAGAAAGCCATGAACTCTGGTTTTGCTCAAGAGTATCTTCCAAATCCAGAGAATACAGCTGCTTATGCGAAGCTTTACGCTGAGTATCAGAAACTGGGTGCTTTCACTGAAGCTAACGTATAACCATAAATCTACAATCAATATCATGAAAAAAAGAGCTATAATCACTACCATTTGTTTGGCTGCCACAATGGGGCTTTACGCACAGCGTACTGCCACCATCAGCCTCTCTTCTGAAGGGAAGCAAATCATCCCTAAGGAAATCTATGGTCAGTTTGCAGAACATTTGGGCAGCTGCATTTACGGAGGCCTTTGGGTAGGTGAAGATTCTTCTATCCCCAACATACAGGGCTATCGTACCGATGTATTCAATGCCCTGAAAGAGCTGAAGGTACCAGTGCTGCGCTGGCCGGGTGGTTGCTTTGCCGATGAGTACCACTGGATGGATGGCATCGGTCCACGTGAAAACCGTCCCAAGATGGTGAACACCAACTGGGGTGGCACCATTGAAGACAATAGCTTCGGTACCCATGAGTTCCTTAACCTATGTGAGATGCTTGGTGCAGAGCCATACATCAGCGGTAACGTAGGTAGTGGAACCGTTGAGGAACTGGCCAAGTGGGTGGAATACATGACCAGCGAGGGCGATGGCCCCATGGCTCGCCTACGTCGTCAGAACGGACGCGACCATGCCTGGAAGGTGAAGTATCTGGGCGTTGGCAATGAAAGCTGGGGATGCGGAGGTAACATGCGCCCTGAGTACTACAGCGACCTCTTCCGTCGTTACTCCACCTATTGCAGGAACTACGATGGCAATGTGCTCTTCAAGGTAGCCAGCGGTGCCAGCGACTATGACTACAACTGGACGGATGTATTGATGCAGCAGGTTGGTACCCGCATGAATGGCCTTTCACTGCACTACTATACCGTAGCAGGTTGGAATGGCAGCAAAGGAAAGGCTACCAGCTTCACCGACGAAGACTACTTCTGGACTCTGGGCAAATGCCGTGAGATAGAGGACGTCATCAAGCGCCACTGCCAAATCATGGACACCTACGACAGGCAGAAACGGGTAGCCTTGATGCTCGATGAATGGGGCACTTGGTGGGATGTTGAGGAAGGCACCAATCCCGGCCACCTCTTCCAGCAGAACACCCTGCGTGATGCCTTCGTGGCCTCCCTTACATTCGACATCTTCCATAAGTACACAGACCGCCTGAAGATGGCCAACATTGCCCAGATAGTCAATGTGCTTCAGAGTATGATTCTCACGAAAGACAGCCAGATGGTACTCACGCCTACCTACTATGTGTTCAAAATGTACAACGTACATCAAGATGCTACTTACCTGCCCATGCAGATCATCTGCGACCAAGTGCAGGTACGCGACAATCGCACAGTACCTATGCTCAGTGCTACGGCTTCTACAAAGGACGGAAAGACACACATCTCCCTTTCCAACATAGACCCACAGCAGAAGCAGACCGTCACCATCAACTTGGGGACCCTGAAAGCCAGTCGTGTAAGCGGTGAGATGCTCACTTCTGCCAACCTGACTGACTATAATGACTTCGGGAAAGCCGAGGTAGTTCATCCTCAGGCATTCAACGGAGCAAAGCTTCAGAAAGGCATCCTCACGGTAGAACTTCCTGCCAAGAGCATCGTCACTTTGGAATTGCAGTAGAATCACCACTTGGCAGAAATATATTCAAAGAAAGATAGGAATTAACGTTTTATTACACTATCTTTGTGGTCAGAAATAACAAAACAAGACATCATGAACGATAATAAACTGATGAACAGAGCAGCTGACAACATCCGTCTGTTGGCTGTTTCTATGGTAGAAAAGGCAAAGTCAGGTCATCCTGGCGGAGCAATGGGCGGAGCTGACTTCATCAATGTACTCTTCTCCGAATATATGGTATTCGATCCAGAGAATCCAACGTGGGATGGTCGTGACCGTTTCTTCTTGGATCCTGGACACATGTCACCTATGCTCTACGCACAGCTGCACTTCTTTGGCTACTACTCGATGGACGAACTGAAGAACTTCCGTCAGTGGTACAGCCCTACTACCGGACATCCTGAGCGCGAAATCGTGCGTGGCATTGAGAACACATCTGGTCCGCTGGGGCAAGGACATACCTATGCCGTAGGTGCAGCCATGGCTGCCAAGTTCCTCAAAGCCCGTTTTGGCGATGTGATGAATCAGACCATCTATGCCTATATCTCCGATGGCGGTATTCAGGAGGAAATCTCACAGGGTGCAGGACGCGTGGCTGGCACTTTAGGTCTGGACAACCTCATCATGTTCTATGATGCCAACGAGATACAACTCTCCACTACCGTTGCTGAAGTGACCAGCGAAGATACTGCCAAGAAGTACGAAGCCTGGGGGTGGAAAGTTATCACCATAGATGGCAATGATCCTGATCAGATTCGCAAAGCCTTGAATGAGGCCCAAGCTGAGAAGGAACGCCCTACCTTGATCATCGGACATACTGTGATGGGCAAGGGAGCACGTCGTGCAGATGGCAGCAGCTATGAGAATTGCACAGCCACACATGGTGCTCCACTGGGTGGCGATGCTTATATCAATACGGTAAAGAACTTGGGAGGAGATCCTGAGAATCCATTCGTGGTATGGCCAGAAGTGAAGAAGCTCTATGACAAGCGCAAAGCTGAATTGAAACAGATTTTGAAAGAGCGCTATGCTGCACGTGCAGCTTGGGAGAAGGCAGAGCCTGAGAAAGCAGCCCTATTGAAGGAATACTTCTCTGGCAAGGCCCCAAAGGTAGATTGGAGCGCCATCGAGCAGAAACCTAATCAGCCTACACGTAATGCCTCCGCTACCGTTCTTGGTCTGTTGGCTAAGCAAGTGGGCAACATGGTAGTGGCCAGTGCAGACCTTTGCAACTCCGACAAGAGCGAAGGTTTCCTGAAGCAGACACATGCCTTCAAGAAAGGCGACTTTAACGGTGCCTTCTTCCAGGCAGGTGTAAGCGAACTTACCATGGCATGCGTCATGATAGGTATGGCCTTGCATGGCGGTGTATTGCCAGCATGTGCTACCTTCTTCGTATTCTCCGACTATATGAAACCTGCCCTCCGCATGGCAGCCCTCATGGAGATACCTATCATCTTCTTCTGGAGCCACGATGCCTTCCGCGTAGGCGAAGACGGCCCTACACACCAACCCGTTGAGCAGGAAGCACAACTTCGCTTGCTGGAGAAGCTGAAGAACCACAGCGGACGTAATTCGATGTTGGTACTTCGCCCTGCAGATGTCAACGAGACAACGGAAGCCTGGAAACTCGCCATCGAGAACATCTACGGACCAACGGGTATCATTCTCTCCCGTCAGAATGTAGAAAACCTTCCAGAAGGCAATGACTACAGCCTTGTGGCTAAGGGTGGTTATATCGTGGCTGGCTCTGACGAGAATCCAGACGTAATTCTGATAGCTTCTGGCTCTGAGGTATCTACGCTGGTAGCAGGAGCCAAACTGCTTCGTGAGGACGGTGTTCGTGTTCGTATCGTTTCCGTGCCATCTGAAGGTCTTTTCCGTTCTCAGGTACCAGGTTACCAGATCAGGGTACTTCCTTTCCGCAAGAAGAAATTTGCACTCACTGCAGGCCTCTCCTTCGCTATGCGAGGCTTGGTAGGTCCTTACGGAAAGATCTGGGGTATGGACTACTTTGGCTTCTCTGCTCCTTACAAGGTGCTGGACGAGAAGCTGGGCTTCAATGCAGAGAATGTGTACAAGCAAGTTAAAGCAATGTTGAGATAATATGGAAGTAAAGAATATCGGACTTTGTTCAGACCATGCAGGCTATGCCCTGAAAGAGTATGTCAAGTCATGGCTCTCCGCCAGAGGATGGGGATTTGTAGACTATGGTACTTTTAGTGCTCAAAGCTGTGACTATCCAGACTTTGCACATCCCATGGCTATAGCCATAGAGAAAGGTGAGGTATATCCTGGCATCGCCATCTGTGGAACAGGCAATGGCATTGCCATGACACTCAACAAGCATCAGGGCATACGTGCTGCACTTTGCTGGAAGCCTGAGATTTGCGAGCTGGCACGTAAGCACAATGATGCCAATGTACTGGTTCTTCCCGGCCGTCACCTCACCAACGTAGAAGCAGACGCTATTTTGGAAGTGTTCTTTACTGCTGAATTTGAAGGCGGAAGGCATGAGCGCAGAGTCCAGAAAATCCCTGTATGATTTTTTTGGAAAAAAGTTTGCAGTTTGCAAAATACTTATTACTTTTGCATCCGCAAACGTAGTTAGGAGCGTAGCTCAGTTGGTTTAGAGCGCTTCAGTCACATTGAAGAGGTCATCGGTTCGAGCCCGATCGTTCCTACAAGCAGGGAGGCTAAGATAACTTAGTCTCCCTCTTGTTTTTACCTAATCTGCGAACCTTGTGGTGCCCCATCCCTGAAGAACTGCTCCTCACGCAGATAGCGCAATCTTCGCTCTGCCCTTTGTTTCAGTGAGGCATAGCGCTCAGGCCTGCTGACAGTCTCCAGCTCTTTCAAGAACAATTCATAATAGTGCTGTTCATTTCGTTCATCTCTCAATGCTCCATAAAGATAAGCCAATTGACAGATGTTAGTCAGGTTCTTCTGATACTCCAACGAGCGTTTATAACTCTCTATGGCATCGCGGTATTTGAACTTCGCTATTTCATTCATCGCCTTTTGATCATAGACAGAGTACATCAAGGAGCTATCGGGCAAAAGGAGGTCAACGGCTGTTTCAGCATAACGCACTCCATCCTCATACTCCCCCACGATGTCACACACCATACTCAGTTCTGCATAGATATAACCATTGGGAATAATACTTCGCTCTCGAGCTTCATCAAGTAAGTCGAAAGCTTCCCTTCTACGCCCAATGCGAGCATTGGCTACTCCGGCATAGTAGAGCGAAGAAGCATCACGAAAGCCAGCCTCACGGAGCTTTCTATACTCTTCTATCTCCTCATCAAATTGTCTCAGTTCATGCAGGATATAGGCCCTAAGGTTGTTCACCGTCAGATTGGTAGAATCCACATTATAATAAAGGTCGAGATAATAGAGTGCCATTTCGTTCATCCCGACTTGATTGTAAATACGAGCCAAACTTTGCACATTGCCATAGTCCTCTATGTCACGCTCTGCGATCAATTCTCGATAGGCGACAGTAGAGTCCACCACGCCCATGCGCTCATAACAACGCGCAACCAACACCAAATCCTCATCAACCGTATCATTGCGCAGCAAATCGTTACAGAGGTCTATGCTCTTGTGATAATAGCCACGGGCATAATAGCACTTGGCTAATGAGCGTTGCAGCGTATCGCTAACATGCAGTTGGAGGGCGCGTTCATAAAGCTCCTGGGCACGCTTGGTGCGGTTCTTGTCTTGATAGATATCAGCCAAGCGGAACATAAGCTGCCAATTGGTAGAATCATTCTGGAGGCTATCTTGCAAAACCTGTATATCTCGTTGTCTAACTACTGTTCCAGCTTTCTGGGCATGGAGGGGTATGGTCACCAAAACCATCAGCAGCCAAAGGAAAGAGTATCTCTTCATGGAATCATCACTTTTAGGAATTTCTGGTCAAACTTACAAAAAAGGGCGCATATTAGCGTTCTTGTATAATGATTATTAACAATAAATAGGGCTCTTAGCCCCTAAAATCGAAAAATATTGTTATCTTTGTCACAATTTAAAAAGTGAAGATACATTATTTATGGAAACGAACGGAATTATGATGCTGGTACTGAGACTGCTTGGCTCATTGGCACTGCTGATGTATGGTATGAAAACTATGAGTGATGCCTTGCAGAAAATGGCAGGACCACAGTTGCGACATGTACTGGGTGCCATGACTACCAACCGATTTACAGGAATGCTGACTGGTGTACTCGTCACTGCTGCCGTGCAGTCATCTACAGCTACCACCGTGATGACTGTTTCTTTTGTCAGCGCAGGACTGCTCACACTCGCCCAAGCTATCAGTGTCATCATGGGTGCCAACATTGGTACCACCCTCACAGCTTGGATCATGTCGGCTGGTTTCTCCTTCAACATCACAGACTTTGTTTGGCCAGCCTTCGTCATTGCCATCATACTGATATACAATAAGAAACGTCGCACCGTAGGTGATTTCCTCTATGGCGTAGCATTTATGTTCTTAGGTCTGGGCACTTTGCGACAGACTGGTGTAGATCTTCATCTGGGTGAGCAGCAGGCTGTGTTGGACTTCTTCTCCAGCTTCAACCCTCAGAGTTTCACCACCACCATCACTTTCTTGATTATCGGCGGTATCCTTACTATGTGTGTACAGTCATCTGCTGCTGTAATGGCTATCACCATGATACTCTGTTCCAGCGGTGTGCTTCCTATCTATCAAGGCATTGCACTGGTAATGGGTGAAAATATCGGAACCACCGTTACCTCAAACATCGTAGCACTTTCTGCTGGCACACAGGCCCGAAGGGCTGCCTTGGCACACATGTTCTTCAATGTATTTGGTGTTTGCTGGATACTCTGTGTATTCCAACCATTCGTAGACTTTGTCTGCTCTCTGGTAGGCTATGACGTCACTATGACCAAGGGCTCTGTAAGCACTGAGCTTTTCCTTGCTAATGCCGCTAAGCTGAGCTTCGTTCTTGCAGCCTTCCATACCTGTTTCAACTTAGTGAATACAGGCATCTTGATTTGGTTCATCCCACAGATAGAGAAACTGGTATGTGCCATCATCAAGCCGAAGGCAACGAGTGAGGAAGAAGATACTCGCCTGCTCTACATCAGCAGTGGTATCATGAAAACGCCTGAAATCTCTGTACTTCAGGCTCAGAAAGAAATCGCCCTGTTTGCTACACGTATTCAACGCATGTATGGCATGGTGAAGGATCTCTTCAATATGTCAGTGGATCCGAACACGAAGGATGACGACTTCCAAAAACTCTTTATTCGCATTGAAAAGTATGAAGACATTTCAGACAATATGGAGATAGAGATAGCTCGCTATCTGGAGCAAGTGAGTGATGCCCATCTGAGTGATGAGACCAAAGCAAAGATCCGCTCTATGATGCGGCAGATCAGTGAGATAGAAAGTATCGGTGATGCTTGCTATAACCTGTCACGCACACTGCATCGCAAGCAGGAACAACATAAGGTATTTACTGAAAAGCAAACGGAAGACCTGCTGGAGATGATTAACCTGACAGACGACTCTCTGACTCGGATGAATCAAGTACTTACTGGTCACAGAGAAGAGCTATCTATTACGGAGACCAACCGTATAGAACGCCATATCAATGACTTGCGTGACCGTCTGAAGGCAGAGAATATCAACTCCATTAACGATCATCAGTATGACTATGCGGTGGGCACCATGTTCACCGACCTCATCAACGAGTGTGAGAAACTGGGTGATTATGTAGTGAATGTGGTTGAAGCACGTCTGGGAAAATAAGTTGTAAATAGAAGCAGAACCATAAAAAACATTAACAGCGATACATAATTACAGATAATTGTAGTATCTTCGCAGCGTAAAAACGTATTGCCTATGAATCCTATTAAGATAAGAAACATCCTGAACATGGTGTTCATGATACTGGCTATAGCTGCTGTGATTATTTATTTCGTTGCAGATTTTCAGTCATTTATCTATGTGGCTGCTATAGCCATATTTATTAAGGTTGTGGAGTTTATCATCCGATTTACCTTCTGAAAGTAGTTTCTGCACAATGAGGAGACTTCTCACAGTGATGCTGTTGCTGGTCATTGCCAGCACAGGGCTTTATGCGCAACGCCGTTTGAATACGGGCGTGAACATGGACCAGAATGGAAACCAGATAGACCCAAGCCGTCAACTTAATTCATTAGGAAATGACAGCGTGGAGATAGAAAGTCTGGCTCCCAAACTTTTTATGTGGCGTATCGATGAGACTTTAGGCAATACATCTCGCATCCCTGTGGACACAGTGGCACTGAACTACCAGAACCTCAACCACCTGACAGAAGGTATAAATGGGCATTACAATCACTTGGGAAATTTAGGCTCTCCTCGACTCTCTCGTCTCTTCCGTGAACGTGACTATGGTTCTGAGACATCCCTGTTCCTACAGCCTTATGAGGGGTTCTTCTTCAAGCGTCCCAGTGAGATGAATTTCACCAATAGCAACATTCCTTATACAAACATCACATACAATAAGGCCGGCGATAAAATCACTGGTGAAGATCGCTTCAAAACCTATTTCTCTGCCAATGTAAACAAGCGCATGGCCTTCGGATTCAATTTCGATTACCTATATGGACGTGGCTATTATAGCAATCAGGGAACAGCGTATTTCAATGGTGGTGTCTTTGCCAGCTATCGGGGAAATCGCTATGACCTTCATGTCATGTACAATAATTTCTACCTAAAGCAGAATGAGAATGGTGGTATCACTGACGACGAGTACATCAAGCATCCAGAAAACATGACAGAGGGTAAAAAAGAATACGAAACGAACAACATCCCTGTGGTGATGGAGTCTTCAGCCAATCGTAACCATAACGCTACCCTCTTTCTCACCCATCGCTATAAAATAGGATTTGAGCGTCGCATTTTCCAACCAAAGGCTGATGAGAATGGGAATATACCTACCCCTGTTCAGTCAAACGACAGCATTGCTTCAGATAGCACAGCAAGCGTTCCTACAGTGCCCATGGATACCATCTATGAGTATGTGCCTGTGACAAGTTTCATACATACACTGAAGGTGGAGCGTTCACGCCATTCATTCCATTCTGGCGATGAGAGAACGGTGCAGTACCCCGATTATTATTTTGATGAGACTTCTTCCCTGGATTCAACTATAGCATTCAGTGTGAAGAATGTGCTTGGCGTTGCCTTGCTTGAGGGATTCAACAAGTATGCCAAGGCAGGACTGACAGCCTATATCTCCCATAAGTTGAGTCACTATGCTCTGATGAATGCAGATACCACTCTTCTTAATCCTAAGAATGAGACATTCAACGAACATGAGGTCTATGTAGGTGGAGAGTTGGCAAAGCGTGCAGGCCAGGCGTTACACTACAATGTAAATGGAGAAATCGGTATCTTGGAAAAAGCCACGGGACAATTCCGTATCAATGGAAATGCGGATTTAAACCTGCCTTTCATGCATGACACTCTGCGTGTGATGGCTCGGGCACGTATTTCCAATACGCTTCCAACATTCTACATGCGACATTATCATTCCAACCATTTCATGTGGGACAATGACGACATGGAAAAGGAGTTCCGCATCCGTTTAGAGGGAGAAATCGACAATCCTGGAACCGGAACTAATCTGAGGGCTGGTCTGGAAACGGTGAAGAACTATACCTATTTCAACTTCTCTGCCCTTCCTACCCAGTTTGGGGAGAATCTCAAGGTAGTGGATGTAACCCTGACCCAGAATTTCAAGTTAGGCATCTTGCATCTCGACAATGAGATTACTTGGCAGAAAAGCAGTGATCAAACAGTACTCCCTTTACCAACATTCAACTTCTATCATAACCTCTACCTGCTCACGAAGGTGGCTAAGGAGGTGTTGACCTTGCAGTTTGGTGCTGATGTTCGCTATTTCAGTAAGTACAATGCTCCTGCCTATACACCTGCCATTGAGCAGTATCACTTACAAGATCCCGAGAATGCTGTTTCTATCGGAGCCTACCCTATTGTTAACGTGTATGCCAACTTCCAACTGAAACGTACACGCTTCTTTGTCATGATGCACCATGTTAATGCAGGTATGGGCAACAAGAACTTCTTCCTTGCCCCCCACTATCCAATCAACCAAAACATCTTGAAGTTTGGTTTGTCATGGAATTTCTATGATTGATTCATCCTATGAGAAAAGTTGCCCAAGTACTACTCTTTGTCCTTTTCGGTTGCTGTCTTTTTTATGTGTGGCAGTCTAATAAAAAGACTGCAACAGCCTATCATCCTCGCGACTATGATGAGATTGCCAGAGAGGGAATACTGCGTGCTACGATGGAGTACAATGCCATAGACATGCATGCTGAGGGCGACAGTATCGGAGGATTCTATTATGAAATGATAAAGAGCTTTGCCCGCGACCATGGCCTACAAGTATCCATCAAGCCTGAGATGAGCTTGCAGAAACGAATGGAAGGCATCAACAGCGGTGAGTTTGACGTGGTGGCTCATGGCATCCCTTCTACCAGTGAACTTAAAGACACGCTCCTGCTCACTTCTCCCATTTTGCTTAGCAGACTCATGCTGGTACAGCGTAAGCCTCTCAATGCGGAAGACTCCTTGAAGTATATAAGCAGTCAGATCCAACTTGCAGGAAAAACGGTACACATCACCAACGCACGTTCTGTTGTCACTCGCATGGAACATCTTAACAGTGAGATTGGCGATACCATCTACCTGGCAGAAGAAACACGTTATGGCAATGAGCAGCTCATTTCCTTAGTAGCACATGGTGACATAGATTATGTGGTCTGTGAGGAATCTATCGCCACCATAGCAGCAGACAGTCTGCCACAACTTGACATACATCTACCCATCGGCTTCACCCAGTTCTACTGCTGGGGAGTAAACAAACAATCCCCTGCCCTCCTCGATAGCATCAACCTCTGGTTGGAAAGCTATCTAAAGAGCAGGGAGTATAGGACGCTAAAGAATAAATACTTTTAACTAAAGCGCTTTAACTTCTTCAATCCATCCTGCAGAAGAAGCATCACTTGGCATACGCCAATCTCCACGTGGACTTATGGCCACACTACCTACCTTAGGGCCATCGGGCAGGCAGGAGCGTTTATATTGCTGGGCAAAGAAGCGCCAACAGAAGGTACGGAGCCACTTCTTGATTGTTTCCTCATCATATACGCCTTCAAAGGTCTGCTTGGCAATGAAGAAAATCTTTGCCGGACGGAATCCACAACGCATAATGTAGTACATAAAGAAGTCATGCAGTTCATACGGACCTACCAAGTCCTCTGTGATCTGCTTAATATTTCCATGCTCATCAGCAGGAATCAGTTCCGGACTGATAGGAGTATCTACGATGTCGAGCAAAGTAGCACGTGCTGCTTCATCCATATCATTCAAGGCCACCCACTTCACCAAATGGCGAACCAGGGTCTTTGGCACGCTGCCATTGACACCATACATAGACATGTGGTCTCCATTGTAGGTAGCCCATCCCAGAGCCAGTTCAGAGAGATCGCCCGTACCTACAACCAAGCCATTCATCTGGTTGGCCACATCCATCAAAATCTGCGTACGCTCACGAGCTTGTGTGTTTTCATACACCACATTATGGTTGGCAGGATCATGTCCGATATCCTTAAAATGCTGTTCACAGGCAGCCTTAATGCTAATCTCCCTGGTAGTGACACCAAGTTGATTCATTAAATTCACGGCATTGTCATGGGTGCGGTCTGTGGTACCAAATCCTGGCATGGTGATGCCTGTAATACCTTTACGAGACCAACCTAACTTATCAAACGTACGCACACAGACCAACAAGGCCAAAGTAGAATCCAAGCCGCCAGAAATACCCACTACCACATTCTGGGCATTGATATGCGTCAGTCGCTTGGCAAGTCCTGCCACCTGAATAGCAAAGATTTCCTCACAACGCTCATCAAGGGTTGGCCCTTGTGGCACAAAAGGATGTGGTTCATAGCGACGCGTCAGCACGATGTCTGTTTCTGTCTTCAATGGTACAGTGACGTGCAGAGGTACATCAGAGGCATAGAAGGCATGACAAGTAGAGAATGTCGTGTTCACACGCCGTTCAGTACGAAGATATTCTACGTCTATCTCGCTCACTACCAGCTGTGGATCAAGACGGAAACGCTCATTGGCAGCCAATAGCTTACCATTCTCATAAATCAATCCGTTGCCAGCATATACCACATCTGTACTTGACTCCCCGAAGCCACAAGAACTATATACATAGCCAGCGATACAGCGAGCTGATTGCTGACTCAATAGCTGGCGCAGGTAGGCGTTCTTCCCAATGACCTCATCAGAGGCAGAAAGGTTGAAGATGACATCTGCCCCATGTAGGGTGTGATAAGTACTTGGAGGAATAGGTGCCCACACATCTTCGCAGAGCTCAATACCAAAGGTGGCTGTAGGCGTTTCAAACAGGATTTCTGCCCCCAGCGGTACATTCTGTCCACACAGACGGATGGAAGTCTCCAACACCTCAGTGGCACTGGTAAACCAGCGTTTCTCGTAAAACTCCTTATAGTTGGGCAGATAGGTCTTTGGCACCACACCAAGTATTTTGCCATGCTGACAAACCACAGCTGCATTTAGCAGCATACCATGAATAGCCACAGGCATACCTACAATGTATGCCACATTCAGTTGGCGTGTTTCGTCAAGGAGTTTCATCAATGCCAATTCTGCTTGATCCAGCAGCAATTGCTGGGCAAAGAGGTCACCACAGCTATAGGCAGTGATACACAACTCTGGGAAGCAGACAATCTCCACTTCCTGCTCTTCTGCTTTCTTGATCTGCTCTATGATGCAATTCGCATTGTATGCACAATCTGCCACCTTCACCCCAGGAACGGCAGCAGCCACTTTCACATATCCGTAGTTCATAATCTATATTTATTTGACTACAAAGATAATGCAAGCCGAGAGCAGAACAAAATATGTGGGCATATTTTTTATGCCGAGGCGCAGCTTATCTTCGCCTTGGCAAAGTAATATTTATTGCGTTTTCACATCAGAATTAGAAGAAAAAGCAGTAACTTTGCCTTTATGAAAGGCTATGCGAGAAATAAGACTAACAGAAACAGACATTAACAAGAATCAATATGCCACGCAAGACCAACGGAATAGAATTTGAAATACACCCTCGCCCCACGAAGGGTGATGACGGCAAGCCGTTACTCTACGTAAGGCCAGCCAAAGGTCGCAAGAGAAGCTTCAAGGAACTGGAGGCTTTCTGCAATAAGTATCGTGGGCTGCGCCCAGGAGAGCTGCAGATGATGTTCGATGTAGTGATGGAAGTTGTTGGACTTTGGCTGTCAGACGGTTATCGGGTAGAGACACCCATCGGCTCGTTCGCTCCCAAGCTAAAGTTGCTTGGCGAGCACACAGACCCCAAGACCATCCACGGCAGAGATATCATGTATGCAGGCATTGAGTTCACCCCTGCCAAGGAATTTGTAAAGGAGGGCGGCAAAAATCGTGAGGGCTACCGCAAGAGCCAGGCTCCCGTGGGCAACAGCCAGATGTACGACGAGAAAGCTATGGGCGAGGCCCTTCGCCGTAGCATGAAGCTGGGCTACACCACCATCCCTGAATTCATGATATTCAGCGGCCTGAAGCGTGACTCAGCCAAGGCTTATCTCGACAGCCTCTGTCAAGGCGAACATCCACGCCTGTGGAAGGTGCGTGAGAGCCGTCGCTGGCTCTACTTCCCTAAAGAGAAAGGCCCCAAGGTATAAAAATCGGGTGCTGGCGAACGCTCCGATATAAAAGGGCGGGTGCTCTAAGATATAAGGGCACCCGCCCTTATTTATAAGAGCGGGCTTATGAAGACGAGGCTGAGCGTATCTCTCCCCCTGCTCCATAGTATCTCTCCCCCTGCTTCCAAGCGTCTTTCCCCCTAACGCATGCCGTTCGCCTTTCCGAGTCAAAGCGTTTTTACATGCTTCTAATGACTTTAGGCCGAAAGGCCATAACAACCAGATTAAAATACCTCAAAAAGCTAGATTTTCTTGGAGGCCTTCTAAGTCTCCCATATCACTGTTATTCTGAGGAAAGACCTAACAACTTCCTTTTGTATTCCGAAAGAAATAGGCAGCTTATTGCATTTATAAATTTATAAATCAAACAAATACTAAAAAGGAGAAGAATCAATATTGTAATTTCCCCTTACATCTATTCCACAGGCTTCTGCCATAGAAATGATAGTTTTTCCTTCTTCTGTATATGAAGAGACGGTTGTGCTACCAAAAAAAGCACCACCACCCCTTCGATTCATCATTTTTAACCAGACATTTCTAACCATTTCTTTTTTTTCATTGCTCATGTGGCGAATAGTACGTGTCATATTCATTTTCCACATATCCATTGCATCTTTAACCAGAGTGTCATCACCATTCATTCGAATAACCAGTAAAGTAAAATATTGATTTTCTGAATAGTTGATATGCCCATCAGCATTTGCTATAAAAGCCGCAGATTTTAGAACTGCTCGTTTCTCGTCTCTTGTAAAATCATCCCAAGTCATATTAATCTATCATTTAGTCATTATAAATTCTCAGACATTTCTACTAATTGAGCTAAGACAGAAGAAATCTGCATTAAGCTCATTTTTCTGCCAAAGAAATAGTAAGGCGCTAGAATCACAGAGTTGCCAGAGGCTCCTGCTATATCCATAATTTCACTCATTAAAACAGAAATTGATCCCGCTTCTTCACGTATTCTATACCTATTTGGATAAGCAGACTGAGCTTCATATTCTATCGCATTGACTTTCGGTTCTATTTGTTTCAGTAACGTGTTAATCTTACCAATGTTCCTAAAATTATCAAAGAATCCCATAATCACTATAAATTAAAAAGTTAGTATCTTGGTATAAAAATCTTTTGGCCTTTCTCTCTTTTGGATATGACTTGAAAATGTGTCAATAAGTTTTCTTTCTTCTTCTGCAAGCTCATTATCAGCATAGGCAGCATCATTAAAACAAGTTAAGATATATGCCCCTTGATCATCTGAAACTGTTTCCAGAGAGTCGAACATTGCCTCATCAGATAGAGAGACTGCTCTCTCCATAATGTCAATACCGACTTTTAAATCTGTACATAGTTTTGTAAAGAATGACTTTTCTTCATCTGTTATCACTCCATCAGAACTGATAATGTATAATACAGCTTTTGCAATAGCAGTTATTTGGTTGTCAGAGAAATCTTTTGACAACACTTTAACATTTCTCTTGTTAAGTTCTTCGTTTTGTACACTTTCGATAATTTGATCTAAATCAATTCTTTTGTTTTTCATTTAGTTATTCTTTTTTGTTTATTGACTATTCTTCTATTATTCTATATCAGGAATCGCTTTATGGTTTGAAATCTATTTCAACTTTTTGACTCCCATTTGTAGTTGTGCAAATCACTAAATATATTTTTCTTGTTGCAGAACTTCTATAGGCCGCAAATTTCATAGTTATTCCTGATGATGAAGTCTGTGAAGCGACATAAATATCTGGACTTTTACTATCTTTATTAAGCGGAATATTCTCACCTCCCCATGATAATAGGACATAGCTTCCTTTGTCATTAACAATCATATTAGGGCAATCGAAAGATTGAGAAGTAAATCTTCCTTGTGAATCAGTTATTGTTGCCTGAACAGGTTTAAATGTCGTTTGAGCAAAAGAGAGTATTGGTATAACATTCATTATTAAAAAAAAGAACAATTGCTTCATAACTAACTAAGGTTAAAGTAATAATCAACATAACCATTGCTAAATTTAGCATTAAACTTTTCTCCACGCAAGCTATAATCACCGAAAACTACATTATATCCAGTAACAGTTCCTACTACTTCTATATATTCACGAACTTGATAAAAACTCTTAACTCCAATTGTTTTATAATATAATTTAAACTGTTTTTTTTCACCATTTTGAGACATTGTAGTTATTATACCAACCAATTCCCAGTCTGTTTTTTTGTCACTAATATTTATCTGATTTATATTCTCTATTGAATCGCTCCCTTTGCATAAACTACAAAGTGAAAAAAAACATACTAATAAAATAAACTTGTTCATTATTATTATAACTAGTGCCAATCAATTCCCAGATATCAGCGGTTAATATATAGAAAGGTGTGGGAACTATATCTGCTTTATCCTGTAGTATGGCTTCTCGCATCGCCTTGGCATGGATAAAACAATAGCCCACACCCTTAGACAATATCGGAAGCCTCCAGAACAGAGACACTGATATATCTACGATGTGGTGCTATTGCCATCATCTTCATGCCAAATAAAATTTTGCGAGAATTTTACTACGAAGATAATTTCAATAACACCTTTTATATCCTCAAAGCCACCTACAGTTGCTTGAGTTGTGACAAAAATAATGAAAATTTTCTTCAAACCAACCAACTACTCGTTATTTTTTTTAAGATATGCTGCAAAACATAAAAGAAAGCTGGACACCTTTTTTAGTGATTCTGAATTGAAATAGCAGCATAATAAACAAAAAAGCCTCGCAAGTAATTAACTTACAAGACTTTGTTTGGGTGCCCAGTGGGACTCGAACCCACGACATTCAGAACCACAATCTGACGCTCTAACCAACTGAACTATGGGCACCATGTGTGCTCCCTTTCTGAAAAGCGATGCAAAGATAGGGTTTCTATTTGAATCTGCCAACTATTTCAGGAAAATTTTTATTTCCCTATCTCAGTTCACATGTCCACTCTGACGGAAAATCGCAGAGAGCGACTGCAAAAACACTTGCCTATGATCGTTGAGCGTCTTTAATACATTAGCTTGAAGAGCTGAATCCATACCACTCTGGCCTTTTAGCTCAAATCCATTACGGTTGGCCAAGAAGAGAGCGATGCCTTCATCACTTACTGCATATATACGGGCATGATCTACCAAGTTTCGGTCCAAATAGTAGCACGTGCTACCTTCACAGAACAGATTTGTGACGTTCAATGGGAGGGAGAGAGAGCTCTGGTCTGATAAAGTAACCATGGAGGCATTCATAGAATTGTTAAGTGGATTTACAGCCTCTTGCTTCTTTGTCAGCAGGTAGAGAGAAGTCACTGCCACCAATAGGGCAGCGGCTACACTAAGCCACCGTTTTACAGCCCGTGCCCTACCCTGACGCTCCGATTGCAGCACCGTCTTGGGTAAACGAGCCTCCAACTGCTCCCAACTTCCTGTGGGGAGTGGCTCTTCATAGTCGTGCAACTTCTGACCGAAGCGCTCCAACCAAGGTTCTTTATTCTCTATTGCTTTCATTCTCTATTCTCCTTTATCCATTTCTTTATTTTCTCTGTCAACAGGGCCTTGGCACGTACCAGCTGTGAGGCTGATGAACGTTCCTTGATACCCAGCATCTCTGCAATCTCACGGTGCGATTTGTCTTCTAAAACATAGAGGTTGAACACTGTTCGATAACCTTCAGGCAATTCGCCCAGTAGCTGCATCAACACCTCTGACGGTATTTGTTCCACCTCATCGGCATCGGGCACTTCATCGGCTAATGGAGTAGAGTCTATATCCGTGCTCTCTCGCAACAGATCACTCTTACGCAGGTACTGCAGTGCCTCATTGCGCATCAGTACAAGCAGCCATGACTGCAATGAGCCTTCGCCACGTGATTCAAACTGAGCGATAGAGGTATAGACCTTGATGAAGCCGTCTTGCAACAGGTCGTGGGCAGTCTCACGGTCGTTCACGAAGCGCATCAAGTAGGCATAAAGGCGGGGGGCATACTGCTCATAGAGCACCCTAAACGCAGCATGGTCTCCATCTGCACAACGGCGAACTAATTCCTCTTCTGTGTATAACTTCTTTTGCACCTGTTCTACTATTTAAATGCTACGACTGCAAAAATACTGCATCTATTTAGAAAAATAAAATCTCAGGCAGGAAAAAATAGAAAAGCCCCCCTGAATAGAGGAGCTTTTCCAATAACTCTTAGCAAAATTACTTCTTCTCTACATCGATGAGCTTCCATATTCCAGCTGCACAAGCACCACCTACCAATGGACCAACGATGAATACCCACAGGTCTGCCAGAGCCTTGCCACCCTCGAAGAGAGCAGGGCCGATAGAGCGAGCTGGGTTCACTGAAGTACCAGTGAAGTGGATACCTACCAAGTGGATCAGGATCAGTGACAAACCGATAGCCAGACCAGCGAAGTTGTTAGTAGCACCATTGGTCTTAGCAGTTGCTCCCAGAACCACCAGCACGAAGATGCAAGTAAGAACGATCTCCACAATCAGACCATTGACTGTACCATACGTGCAGGCATTGGCACCAGTAGAGGTAGTGATAACTGCACTTGGATCTGTAGCTACGATAGCAGCCAGCAAAGCAGCTGCAATGACAGCACCGATCACCTGGAACAGCATGTACATACCACAATCCTTAGCATCCATACGACCGCTGAGATAGCAGCCCAATGTGATGGCTGGATTAATGTGGCAACCAGAGATGCCACCGATTGTATAAGCCATAGCAACCACAGCCAGACCGAAAGCCACGGCTGTTCCTACGATTGAAGCGGTATCGCTACCACAACCCAGTGCTACTGCTGCACCACATCCCAAGAAGGTAAGGACAAATGTGCCTACCATTTCTGCTAAATACTTTTTCATAACCAATATAATTTAAATGAGTTAATAGTTCTCATACGCTTACTTGACTACAAATATATAAATAAACTTTAGAAAAAAACATTTTTAATGCCTTTTTATAATTAAAAATTCACTTTACGTTTGAGAATTCAGAAATAACCCTTACATTTGCAACGGGTTTAGAAGATGGCATAGCCATACTATTCAGTGGCTATGCATAATAACACGTTAATATTGTTTATTTATGTGGAAAGACGGCTATTCGTGAGAACAGCCGTCTTTTTTTCATTTTCAGTCATCAAACCTCTGGAGGATGCTATCGTAGGCATCTATCCTTCGGTCACGGAGGAATGGCCACCAGCGTCGCACTTGCTCACAACGTTCCATATCCACTTCCGCCACTAAACACTCTGATGTCTCGTCACCTGCCTGGACGATGATTTCTCCCTGCGGACCAGCTACGAAACTATGCCCCCAGAACTGTATGCCATTGGTTTGCCCTGAAGGATCTGGCTCATGCCCCACTCTGTTCACTGCGATCACAGGCAACCCATTAGCCACAGCATGCCCACGCATCACAGTTTGCCAAGCTCCCTGCTGACGGGATTTCTCCTCAGCTGTGTCTGTACTCTCCCATCCTATGGCTGTAGGATAGATCAGCAGCTCTGCCCCACGCATAGCCATCAGGCGGGCACCTTCTGGATACCACTGATCCCAGCAGACCATCAAGCCCAGCTTTCCGAGTGAGGTCTGTATGGGTTGGAAACCTAAGTCGCCTGGGGTGAAGTAGAACTTCTCGTAGTAGGCAGGATCATCAGGGATGTGCATCTTGCGATATTTACCTGCCATAGAGCCATCGGCATCGAAAACCACAGCTGTATTGTGGTAGAGCCCTGCTGCCCTACGCTCAAAGAGTGAGGTTACCAACACGATACCCAACTCTGCAGCCAACTGACCATAGAAATCGGTAGAAGAGCCAGGTATAGGCTCTGCCAAGTCAAAGTTGCCCACATTCTCCACCTGGCAAAAATACAAGGAGTTATGCAGTTCCTGCAACACCACAAGCTGTGCACCCTTGGCTGCACATTCACGTACACCAGCAGCCATAATCTGCTTGTTCTGCTCGATATCCGATGTGCAGGCTTGCTGCACCAATCCTATTTTTAGCATCGACCCAAAATTATGAATTATGAATTTTATCTTTTTTCCACAGTCTCGTCATATCCTCCAGCGTCTTGCCCTTGGTTTCTGGCACTAACTTCCATACAAAGAGGGCAGCAACTACGCAGATGACACCATAGAGCGCATAGGAAAAGAAATGACCAAAGCTCACGCCCATACTACCTAAACGCATGTTGTACATAGGCAAGAATGTAGACGATACGATGAAATTGAATATCCACTGGAACGCCACGGCAATGGCTACTGCCTGACTGCGGATGGTGTTAGGGAAAATTTCCGAGATGAGCACCCAGCAGATAGGACCCCAGCTGAACATAAACGAGGCACTATAAACCATGATGCTCAGCACAGGAATAATGCTTGGAATGCCACTTACCACATTGCTCACAGCTACTCCAACGGCACCGATAGCCATGCCCACAGAACCACTGATAAGCAAAGGTTTACGCCCTAGTTTCTCCACTGTAAACACAGCCAAGAGGGTGAAGGTGATATTGACCACACCCATCATCACGGTCTGCACCATCGGATTGCCCATACCCATACTCTCGAATATACGCGGAGCAAAGTAGAGCACTGCGTTGATACCAATGGCCTGCTGGAACACACTGAGCATGATACCAATGAAAATCACCATCCAGCCATAAGCGAAAAGGCACTCGGTCTTCTGCTCTGCCGTACTGCGAATCTCACTAAGAATAACCTGGGCCTCAGATGCTCCATTGATGCGTGTCAGTACCTGCAAGGCACGCTGGTCTTGACCACTCATCACCAAGTAGCGCGGAGTCTCTGGCACCAGAAGAATGAGTAAGGCAAAAAGGCCTGCGGGCACAGCCTCACTGACAAACATCAATCGCCAACCTGTAGCAGTGGTCCACGCTGCAGCTTCTGGATTAATCACCTGATTCACCCCATTGACTAGGTCCACCACAGGATTAGCGTGACTTCCCAAGATCAGGAAGTTGACGAAATACACCACCAACTGACCAAAGATTATGGCAAACTGGTTCCATGACACCAACTTACCACGAATGCCAGAAGGAGACACCTCTGCGATATACATAGGACAAATGGCAGAAGCCAAACCTACACCGATGCCTCCCAGCACTCGGTAGATGTTGAACATCACCAGCAGGGCAAACGAAGGCACACCCTGACTGAAGAACAAGAACTCAGGGTTATAGCTACCCAATGCAGACAAGAAGAACAACACACCAGCCACAAAGAGTGAGCGCTTACGTCCCAGACGGGAGGCAAAGATACCCGAAAGGGCACTACCTATGATGCATCCTATCAGTGCACTAGAGGAAGTGATGCCATGAAGGGCATCCGTGTATTGGAAGTCGGATGCTCCCATGAAAAACGCCTGCAGGCCCTTCTCTGCACCAGAGATGACTGCTGTGTCATATCCGAAAAGCAGACCACCTAATACCGCCACCAGGACGATAGAGAAAAGGTAGCCGGAGCTACCTTTTTCATTGTTTGCCATAGACCTATACCTTATTTAATATACATGTTTACGATAGCCTCATAAAGTTCTTGCTTACCACTATGCTGTGTAGGCTCTCCGTGTGCCTTGGCATAGTTCACCAGTTCTTCAAGCGTCATCTTGCCTTCCTCGAAACGCTTACCCTCACCACTGTCGAATGAAGCATAGCGCTCCTTCACCATCTGGCAGATAGGAGAATTCTCCAGGAGGTCAGCTGCATTCAGCAGGGCACGGGCCATGGCATCCATACCACTGATGTGGGCGATGAAGATGTCTTCAGGATCAGTAGAATTACGACGCAGCTTAGCATCAAAGTTAGATCCGCCATTACCCAGACCACCATTGCGGATAATCTGCATCATCGCCTGGATGAGGTCGAAGTTGTCGATTGGGAACTGGTCTGTATCCCAGCCATTCTGATAGTCACCACGGTTGGCATCGATAGATCCCAGCATACCATTGTCCACAGCTACTGTAAGTTCATGCTCGAAAGAGTGACCAGCCAATGTAGCATGATTCACCTCGATGTTCACTTTGAAATCCTTGTCCAGTCCGTTGGCACGCAGGAAGCCTATCACTGTCTCTGTATCCACATCGTACTGATGCTTGGTAGGCTCCATAGGTTTTGGCTCAATCAGGAAAGTACCCTTAAATCCCTTGCCACGGGCATAGTCACGGGCAGCTGTCAGCATCTTGGCCAGATGGTCTTTCTCTCGCTGCATCTGAGTATTGAGAAGACTCATATAGCCCTCACGACCACCCCAGAACACATAGTTGGTACCACCCAACTTGATGGTAGCATCGATGGCATTCTTAATCTGCACAGCAGCACGAGCCACTACATCGAAATCAGGATTAGTAGCAGCACCATTCATATAGCGCTTATGCCCAAAGACATTGGCAGTACCCCAGAGCAACTTGATGCCAGTTTCCATCATCTTCTCCTGCAGATAGTCGGTGATGGTCTGCATGCGCTCCTCGTATTCCTCTATGGTGTCAGCCTCTTCGATGAGGTCTACATCATGGAAGCAGAAGTACTCAATGCCCAACTTCTGCATGATCTCAAAACCTGCATCTGCCTTAGCCTTGGCACGACATACAGGGCAAGCCCCCTCATCCCAAGCATATGTACGGGTCTGACCACCAAACTGGTCACCGCTGGCCTGTCCCAGTGTGTGCCACCAAGCCATGGCAAACTTCAGCCAGTCTTTCATTTTCTTACCCATCACCACCTTCTCTGCATCGTAGTAGCGGAAGGCCAATGGGTTCTTACTCTCCGTTCCTTCAAACTTTATCTTCCCTATCTGTGGGAAATACTCTTTCTTCTCCATAGTCTTATATTTAAAATTCACAATTGACAATTGAAAATTATTGTTCAAGCAAAGATTTCCACCTTGCATATGCCTCTTGATATTCCTCCAGATGCTTCATATCTGGCTCTATCACATCCAGTTTCTTCAAATATGTGAAAGCATCTTGCATTGTACCATAATACCCAACTCCAATGCCTGCACCGCGTGCTGCACCTACAGATCCATCGGTATCAAAGAGTTCCACTGTAGCACCAGTGATGCTGGCCAACGTCTCACGGAAAAGCGGACTAAGGAACATGTTGGCATGCCCAGCATGAATCTTCTTCACCTGCAAACCCATCTGCTCCATAATCTCTATGCCATACTTGAAAGAGAACACGATGCCCTCTTGGGCTGCACGGAGCAAATGACGCTGATTATGCACATTGAAATTCAGTCCATGAACAGAACAACCAGTTTCCTCATTCCGTAACATGCGTTCAGCTCCATTACCAAAAGGCAGTATGCTCACACCATCAGCTCCTATAGGTACCATCGAAGCCATCACATTCATCTTGGCATAGCTCACATCGGGAGTTACGATGTTCTTCCGAATCCAAGAATTCAATATACCTGTACCATTGATGCAGAGCAGCACACCCAGACGGGGTTTTGCCACTCCATGATTCACATGGGCGAAGATATTCACACGCGAGAGCGGATCGTAGCATACCTTATCATTCACGCCATAGACCACGCCAGAAGTACCAGCTGTAGAGGCAATTTCACCTGGATTCAGTACGCCCAGCGAGAGAGCGTTATTTGGTTGGTCACCAGCTCTGTAGGTCACAGGGATACCAGCTCTCAGTCCCAGTTCCTCAGCAGCAGAAACACTCACCCTACCCTGTTCGCCAAAGGTAGGACGAATCTCTGGCAAGATTTCTTCTGGGAACCCAAAGTGCTGCAGCAAGGCGTATGCAGGATGGTTCTCCTTGAAATCCCACGCGATGCCCTCTGACAAGCCAGAGACTGTGGTACACACTTCTCCCGTGAGGCGCATGCCAATATAGTCGCCAGGGAGCATCACCTTATGTATACGTTCGAAGAGAGCGGGCTCATTCTGCTTCACCCAAGCCAATTTAGCAAGGGTGAAGTTGCCAGGAGCGTTCAGATAGTGCGTCAGGCAGTAGTCACTTCCCAGAGCATCAAAAGCCTCCTGCCCGTATGGCACAGCACGAGAGTCGCACCAGATGATGCTGTGTCTCAAGGGTTTCAAATCCCTGTCTACACACACCAGCCCGTGCATCTGGTAACTGATGCCTATAGCCCCCACCTCAGCTGCGGGCACCTCAGACAATACCTCCTGCGTGCATTGCTTCAGATAAGTCCACCAACTCTCAGGGTCTTGCTCAGCCCATCCAGGTTTATGCGCTATGATTTCGGCTTCTTGTTTGGGATAGAATGCAGAAGCCACACACTGACCAGTCTCTGCACAGACCATGCTGGCCTTCACGGAAGAACTTCCTATGTCATAACCTATTAGATACATGCTACTTCAGCTATTAGATTTAAGTTATAGTTAACAGCACGCTAAGGTAAGACAAAAAAATAAAATAAGGAAATAACAAGGCATAAAAAAAAGGCGTTGGAAACATCAGACGTGCCCGAGAGCAACATCTTATGTATCCGACACCTTTACTAAAGGGTCTTAAATTTGTTTTCTAATTCATTAAGCGAGCTTAACCAAAAGGTCAGCTTCCTGCTCCTCAACGATGAGCTTGTCTTCTCTCAGCAGCCAACCCAGACCCAAGTACAGGTCCTTGTCGCTTCTGATCTTCAGAACCTTCTTCAGTTCCTTAGTAGTCAAACCATCTGTGCCATTCAAAGCGTTCCAAATCAAACCTGCTGTTTCACCAGCTTTTTCCTTCAACATTTCTTTTTACTTTTTAGTTAAACAATATTGTTTGTAGGTAAGGGAAATACCTTATCCCTTCTAAATCCGCTGCAAAGATAAGAAGAATATGTTATATAACATAGAAAATTCGTTGTTTTTTTAATTTATCATCAAAAATATTTCTTTTAGGCGTTTTTAAGGGAGATTTGAGAAGGTTTGATGCGGCTCTGTATACTCAACTCTCTCCCAGAGAAGAAACTAACATTTTGTCATTATCCTCTCCACTATCAAGAAAAATAGTCACCCTTCAGTGTCAATTTGTCAATAAATTCCCCCAAAAACGTAGTGGCACCAGATTTGCATTATCTGTAGCGGATGCGATCCTGAAAATGAGTGCATCCAAGAAAAAAGAAGTTTAACCATTTAATATAGGAGATTTTATTATGACACCTGTAAGAAGAAATCAAGATTGGTTACCAAGTATTTTCAATGGATTCTTTGATAACGATGAGTGGATGACCAGAGCCAATGCCACTGCTCCTGCCATCAATGTGTTTGAGACTGAGAAGGCTTATGAGGTAGAGCTGGCCGCTCCTGGCATGAAGAAGGAGAACTTCAACGTCCACATCGACGAAGACAACAACTTGGTTATCAGCATGGAAAAGAAGGATGAGAACGAGGAGAACAAGAAGAACGGTCGCTATCTGCGTCGTGAGTTCTCATACGCTAAGTTCCAGCAGACCATGATCTTGCCAGACGATGTTGATCGCGAGAAGATTGGTGCTCATGTAGAGGACGGCGTGCTGCACGTTGACCTGCCTAAGTTCACGAAAGAAGACAAGGAAAAGGCTAAGAGAGTGATCAATATTGCATAAAACATTAAACATTAAAACATTAAGCATTAAACATTAAACATTAAGCATTAAACATTAAGGCTGCGCAGTCTTTTGACTGGTGCAGCTTTTTTTATATGGTATCCTGACTGTTTTCGTTGCTGGCATGTTTAGGCTGAGGTCATGCATTTTAAGGCTGATTCTATGGTGTAAACACTGGCAGGCAGAAGTTTGCTGGTATGGGAGAAAAAGAGAACTTTTACGTTAGATAAAGTTCTTGAATTAACCTTACAAACTTTAATCAGCAGTGTTGTCTGTACGATCAGCAGTGTTGTCTGTACGATCAGCAGTGCTGATTAAACTTTATCTCTAAACAACCATGCTTTTATTAGTACGAAGCAGATGTTTTGCATGTAAGATTCCTTTTATTTATATGGATGATTTATCATTCATCCGCTTAGGAAAAAATCCCTACTTCGATTTTTCCTTTCACCTTTCACCGACACGTAGATATAGCATAACTATCATTCATTATCTCCCGTGAAAGGAAAACGGTTTACTTTCACCACCTTTCACCGTCTTTCACCAATAAAGGAAAAAGCGCGTGAAAGGGCGTGAAAGGCGGTGAAAGGACAGGCATTTCCTTTCACTATAGATTACGCATAATCCTCATGCGCTTTCATGGCTTTGGTGAAAGGTGAAAGGAAAAATGCAGATGGGGCGTCTTACTTCTTTTTCAGCGCCCAAGCCAGAAGGTCGGTCATGTAGGGACGGCTATCCTTACCCCACCAGCGGGTCTCCATACGATTATGGGTCTTACGCTCACCATCGGGATAGCCCAACAGCAGGCCGACCATTGTATCGCCCCCTACATAGAGCTTGCCCCCATTCTTCAGCTGCACATAGGTGCCATGTAGATAGCCCTCCTCCATGCAGACGCTGACAGGCGTACCGCCCGTCATCAGGCAGGCACCGCTATAAGGTATCTCGTAGCGCTCCTTGAAAATCTCGTTCTTGAATGATACGGCACCCACATTGCCAGGCAGAGGCACATCCTTACCTACCTCGATGCCGAAGGGGCGGAACACATCATTGGCACCATAGCGCTCCACATCCACGCGGTGGTTATCGTCGACGAAGAAGATGAGCGAGCCGCCCTTCTTTACATACTTTACCAGCGCCTCTTTCTCTGTGGCTGTGAGGTCTTTCTGCAGCTGGTTGGAGAGTGGTGAAAGCATCACCAGCACATCTACACCCTTCAGCAACTTGGAGGTAATCTCAGCCTCCTCATTGACCACAAGCTGAGCACCCACTTCAGCCGCCATCTCAGTATAGGCAGGTACTACCAGCGGATAGGTTTCATAGCCCTCATAGACATCGCGGCACTGTGAGTGTGACAGGTCGAACATAATGGTTTTCTGTGCATATACGGCACTTGTGGCGATGAACGCCAGCAGACAAGCTAATACAATCTTCTTCATATCATTAATTTTTTTTGTAGTGCAAAAGTAAGGAATCGAGCGATGCCAAGCAAGTGGTTACCTCTGGGTAAGTAAGCATGAGGACGCAAAATATCCCATAATTTAAGCCTTATTTTTGAACAAGTTTAACAAGGATTAACTACAAACAAAAAGGGAATGCCCCCGAAAGGCATTCCCTTGTATAACGCTGACTGCAACGCCCCCGCCCTTTCAAGGAACACCCCCTGGGAAGAGGAGAGGTCGAAGCTGCTCAAGAGATTATTTCTTGAAGAGCTTTCCTGCAAAGTCGCGGAAGGCACGGCGCCACGTGAGCCACTCATGGGCTGTGCCCTCAGAGACGAAGGTGACGCAGTTGATGCCTTGCTTCTGCACAGCTGCTGTACTGGCAGGGAATCCGAAGTTGCCTTCCTCGGAACCCCAGCTGATGTGCAAGAGACGCATCTGCTTGTTGAACGCAGCAGGATCGGCAAAGGCTCCGCCAAAGACGGTCTTCACGTTCTCATCATTGACACGGAAGAGGCCGCTGAGCAGTCCTACCCAAGCGAACTTATCCATCTGGTGACGCTCGAACACGGTAGAAGTGGTCTGACCACCACCACGAGAAAGACCAGCCATAGCACGGTTTTCACGATTAGGAATAGTGCGGAAGGTCTTGTCGATAAACGGTACCAGATCATCAATGTAGATGTCGGAAACGGTCTTGCCAGGTACATCGCGGATATCTGGTGTATAGCGCATATCACCACTCATCACCACTACGATCATCTCCTGAGCCTCACCAGCAGCAATCATATTGTCGAGGATGAAGTCCACATGACCCTGATCTACCCAGCCAAGTTCGTTCTCACCACTACCGTGCAGCAGATAGAGCACTGGATAGCGCTTCTTACCCGTCTCATAGCTAGCTGGCACATAGACGTTGATGTGACGATAGGTGCCGTTGGTCTGTGAGTAGTAGTTCAGCGAACGCACCTGTCCGTGAGGCACATCCTTGTTGAAGCGGTAGTAGTTGCCTTCAGGACCTTCTGGCACCTCAATGCCACCCGAAGTCAGCCCATAGCCATAGTAAGCATGGCTGTTAGGATCAGTCATACGTGCACCGTCAACGGTCACGAAATAGTAGTGGAAGCCCACTGGCAGTGGGTCGGTCTCGATGGTCCACACGCCATCGATGTCCTTGGTTCCCTTGAAGTCACTCGGCACGCTCACGGTCACAGAATGTGCCAGTGGCAGGTAGAACTTGAAATAAGCCTTCCGCGTCTGCGGATCTACTCGTGGATACTCTTGACGCAACATGTTGGTTTCAGAAGGCTTGGTGCCTCTCTCATACTCAGTCATCGCCTTTGGCAGCTGATTGCCTGGCTGCTGAGCGTAAAGCCCTGTCACTCCAAACAGCATCAGGGCAGCAATAATGGTTTTCTTCATAACATTAGAATTTAATTATCTGTTCAAAGTTATCTATTAATTTTATCATAAGCAAATAAAATCATGAAAATAAAAAAGAGGGAACACCCCGAAAGGCATTCCCTCTACCCTTAGATTATAGCAAGTAATGAAAATTACTTCAAGAATTGTTCGATGCTCATGCCAGCAGCCAAGCCCTGAATCTCAGGCACCAGACGGGTGAAGTGAGCAGAAGCAGAGTGAGCGTCGAGAGATGGCTGGTCTTTCCAAGTCTCATAGATCATCAGCTCCATAGGACGAGTCACACTTGAGAGGATGTCATACTCCACTACACCGCTGTCCTTCAGAGAAGCAGCAACCAGTTCCTTAGCCTTGGCAATGATCTGAGCCTTAGAAGCCTCATCCTTGGCCTGCACGTGGCAGTTGATACGGATGGTGGTACCCTTAGCCTCTGGCGTAAGGGCATCGATGCTGAGCTCACCCAGAGCCTGCATCTGTGGCACGATGGTAGTGAAGTGAGAAGTGGCAGAGTGTGCATCGAGTGATGGCTGGTCTTTCCAAGTTTCATAGATGAGGAGCCAACCCGGACGGGTCTCGCTCTGGAACATGTCATACTCCATAGCGCCAGCATCCTTCAGAGAAACAGGGATGAGCTGACGAGCCAACTCGATGGCAGCAGAAGCCTTGTCGGCCGTCACTACGAGGGGAGCGTTCAGACGAATAAATGCTGGAGCCTCAGCAACTGGTTCTTCTGCAGGAGCGGCTGCTTCCTGCTGAGCGCCCTTATTGGCGCAAGAGGTGAAAAAGGCCACGCCCATCAGAGCCACGCCCATAAAAATCTTCTTCATTTTCTTTCTTTTGTTTAATGTTATACTATTATCGACTGCAAATTTAAAGGTTTTCCGCTTTTCTTGCAATAACTTACCCAAAAGTAAGTAACTGCACGAAAGATAATAATTAGTAAAAATGCCTTTTCCCAATGCCCCACATTACGTTTTTTTAAACACATCACACATCGTAAAAGACATCTTGATATACTGAGGAACCTATGACAAAGCGATGAATCCGCATACTCTCGTCATAGACTTCAATGCTTATCTGTATAACGATGCAACTTGGCGCTGCGGTCTTTCTGTACCCCTCGGGCATACTTTATCTCTGGATAACCAAAGCCTACAATGATGCCCATGTAGTGGTCCTCTGGAATACCCAGAAGTTGGCGTGCTTGAGGCACATCCTGAATCACACTGGCGGCATAGCTCATCATCACTGTACCCAGTCCGTGAGCATTGCAGATCAACTCGAAATAAGCACTGGCGATATTGCAATCGGCAACGGCATCAGCTGCCCACTGTCCCACAGCTTTCTGATGCGCCACAAACAAGTGAGGGGCTCCACAGAAAAGCATGTCATCCTTACGGAGTTCTTCCTCCGAACGCTTCATGATATCATACATCCTGAGGTTCATACCAGCACTGAAGTAGCCCCTGCGGGCATTGGCTTCCATCCCTTTATACGCCACCTCCCAGAGGCGATACATGGCATCCACATCGTCTATCACAGTGAACTCCAAACCCTGAGCATTGCCTCCAGTAGGCACATTGTTCATATCTTGCAAGATAGTATCCATCAGGGAGCGCTCCACATTCTGGTCGATGTAGCGGCGACAGGAACGGCGGGATGCCACAAGGCGATCTATCTGCTGCCCCAAAGTGGCATCTGGCAGAGGTAACGACTGTTCTGGCCGCTTACCAAAGATACTGACGGCACCTTGTGGACACACAGCCAAACAATGCTGACAACGCCAACAGCCTCTCCACCCAAAGCGCTCAAAAGACTTCATATGGGGCAAGCCTTCTTCCATCTCCAACACCATGCCAGAGCACACTTTCACGCACTTGCCACAACCAATACACTTGCGCTCGTCAACGAAGAAACGCGCTTTCTGTTCCATTCCCATATCTGTTTATATTTTTCTCAGCAACTCAACATCCAGTGTCTCTTGAAATACCATATAACGCTTCAGCTGCGGAACAGCCAACTGTGGATAGTCACGATTGAAACGAACTAGTGTGGTATCATCAAACTCGGCTGCCATACGCTCAAAGGGAAAACGGATGATACCCGGTGTATTGAAACCCACGCCAAACTCCAGAAGCAGGAGTTTCTCATCGGATGCCCGTCTCACAAAGTCCTGATAGCGACTGGCTTGCTGATGCCAGCGTTCGTCTTCCACGAAAGTGTCGTCACAACGGAGATTAGGTGTCATAGGTTCTCCCGTCTCTGGTACTCGTGGCACCAGCTCCGTAGGTATCTTACAATCCTTGGTGGCAGCCAGCATCTGCATCACCATCTCTTCATTATAATAGAGTTTCTTTGGCGTTCCGCTGGCAGGTTGCAGATAGGCGTAGTCTCCCTGTGTAGCAAAGATACGGTCTGTATCAAAGCCCGCTTTCTGGAACTGAGCATCGACATTGGTAGTGAGTACGAAATAATCCTTTTCCCCGACCAGCTCCAAGAGTTGCCTATAGAGCGGCATCGCCTCTGGCTTAAAGCGGGCAAACCAGATATGATGAGCCCAATAAGCCCAGCGCTCCTCCTCCGTAGCGAAGGGGTAGAACGAAGAGCTGTAGAGATCGGTAATGCCATAGCGCTCTATCCACGGAGCAAACTCACGCTCAAACGCCTCGCCGCTATACACCAAGCCAGCAGCCGCAGATAGTCCTGCCCCCGCCCCTATCAGCACATGATCAGCTTCTCGGAGCAAGCGGCTTAACTTCTCTATTCGCCGGTCCAGTGACCCAAGAGATGCAGGAGTATGATCGAATATGTGATGTAAAGATATCATCTTCTATACTATTGTTGTTAGTGCAAAGATAGCTCAAGGAGAGGCATCCTGCAAGTAGGTTCTTGCTGGTATGTAAGTTACCCATAGGTAAGCATTGGGCTTACTACAGCACTTATAGAGCTCTGCTTTATGAATCTTTAACTACATTACACCAACTGACTATAGATATCGAGGTCGAGTTCTTTGAAGACATTGAACACCACCGTCTGAACACTCTGGCAAGGGAACTTCCGCACTGCCTCTACGGCTATCTCTGCAGCCCGTTGGTTGGGGAAGTGAAACACCCCAGTGGAGATACAGCAGAAAGCTACACTCTGCAAGTGGTGCTCCTCTGCCAGTTCGAGGCAAGATGTATAACAGCCCGCCAACTGCAGTTCCTGTCTGCCAGAAGGCAATCCGTAGGCGATGATGGGTCCCACGGTATGCAGCACATGACGGGCTGGGAGATTATAGCCTTGCGTGATCTTGGCACGACCAGTAGGCTCGTCGTGCCCCTGCTTCTGCATCAGTTGGTGGCACTCCTCTCGCAGTTGAATACCAGCAGCCGAGTGTATGGCATTGTCAATGCAGGCATGAAGCGGAGCAAAGCAACCCAAAAACTGGGCATTGGCAGCATTCACGATGGCGTCTACCTGCAAACGGGTGATATCGCCCTGCCAGACGTAGAGTCTTGGAGACACATCCCCTCTGCCACAAATACCTGTACGAGCCACATCCTCTAGCGTCACCACGCCCTTGTCTTCTCGCTGTAGGCGTAGCTCTACTTCCTGAGCCTGCAAGAACTCCAGTGAAGCAGGTTTTGGCTCACGCACATTCATCAGCGCCCGCATCAGTCGCTGCTTCTCCGCCAAGCTCGATGGCAGAGCGATGTTTTCTCCCCGTTCCTCAATCAGGTAACGCAGGATGACATCCAGATTCTCCATTCGCTCGTTCATACGCTTTCTCCTTATAATAATTATCAGAATTAATCTGCTGAATGCAAAGATAGAAACATTTTTCGTATTTTTGCAAAAAAGATTTGTTAGCGAGCGTCATGAATATGAATATTCCATATAGGCAGTGGCGTGCAAACATTGACCAGCTCACGCCAGAGAGTCACCGCATAGGCAGCGACTTGCTGCTCATTGACCAGCAGCCTCACGATCAGGTGATACATCGTCCGTTGATAGCCGATGCAACGACAGCCATCATCTATCGACAGGGAAGCGCCACGTTTTCCATAAACATGAAGCGCTACACTATTCAGGCGCCCTGCATGCTGGTGATTCTGGAAAACAGCATCTACTTCTCAGAGGAGACCTCTGAGGACCTCTCCTATCAAGTCATCGTGATGTCGAAAACATTCACAGACTTACTCTTTCAAGACATGGGCAGGATTCAAGAGCTCCATTCGGAGTTTTATCAGTCACCAGTGCTTCATCTGGGCGACAGCCTTCAGATCTATGAAAACTACCTGCACCTGCTTCAGAACATTCTTCGATCTTCAGAGTCACCCTATCGTCTGGAAGCAGCTGCACACCTCACACTAGCCATGTTCTATGGCTATAGCTACATGACGTATCAACCAACCACACATCAACTCACGCGTGACGAACAGCTCTATGCCCAATTCACAGACCTTCTCCAGACACACTATCAGCAAGAGCGTTCTGTGGCTTTCTATGCAGACAACCTTTGTATCACAGCCAAGCATCTGAGTGATGTGGTACATGAGATAAGTGGAAAATCGCCCCTTGCTCTTATACAGGAATATGTGGTCACAGAAGCAAAGGCCCTACTCTACAGCACAGATATGACCATTTCGCAAATCAGTGATCATCTGAACTTTGCCACCCAATCGGAATTTGGCAAATTCTTCAAGCGTGTGACTGGTATCTCCCCTCTTCAATACCGCAAGGAGTCCTAAAAAACGCCAAATCAGAAAAATCGCCCAATTCGCCCGAAACATTACCCTTTACGTGTGTATCTATTCGCCCTACCTTTGCAACATCAAAAGTTAACTGAATAGACAACCCAAAAACGTAAAGATTATGAAAATAGCAAATCCCAATGTAACCCTGGCAGATGATGCCAGAATCGGTGTGAAAGAAGAAGTAAGAAGTGGTTTCCTGGACTGGCTGAACGACTATCTATGATAGGCGACGATGGTGAGCTGTATAGTGTAGGCGGAAGCATTCTCTCTATGCATCAAGAGCAATTGGACTTAGTTGTTGTGAATATGGCTAAGGGACGAGGCAGAGCCCATCAGCTGCCCCAATCTATATATAAGGTGGGACGATACCCTGGCTTTGAACTGACACGCATGTTCCGCTATCCTAAAGGCACCCTCCAGATAGAGCAACGTGAGCATAGCATCTTGGTGACCTGCGGTCCTAACTATACGGTGGAATGCTTCGACAATCACGAGTGGCACTTGCAGGTTAGCTCTGGTGACGGTCTATATAGTGCCGACCTTTGGCATCGCCCACAGGGCAATCCACTGTGGTATGGACGCGAGACACCTTCTGCACTGACGCAGCATAGCATCACTTACGGCTACAACTGGGCTGGCCCTACTGATGGTGTGATGTGCTATGAAGGCAAAACCATCAAATTGAGGGGCTTTGGTATACGTGAGCGCTATGTGGCTGTTGACTCATCTGCAGCTGAGTTAGGGGCTTGGGAAGACTGGGGATTCTTAGCCTTCGACGACTTGCACTGCTCACTCTACGACATGCGTTATGGCATGAAGGACCTGTCTGTCTATGATGCCGTTACAGGAAAGCACTACCCTGAAGGCAAACTGACCATCGAGCATGAAGACTGGGCGTTCCTACGTGAACTGGACGGATTCATCCCTACGAAATACCACATTACCATAGAGCTGGAAGACGGCGTGTTGCAATTGGAAGCTCAGGTATGTAACGCTACCACTTGGGGGGTAACCCATAAGGTCCCAGACAGCCCCGTGGCGACATTAACCTTCGAACATCTGACAGGTAAGCTAACTCTGAACGACGGTACTATACGCACCCTGAGTGGGGGCAGAGGCTCAATGAGCGTACGACAATGGCATGCTTACCCCAACATCCTGCCACGTGAGCTCTATACTGACGAGCAACTGGCTGGCGAGAAGCTCCAGACACTCTGAGGACGAATCATCGATAGATGTATTGTTGAAAGCTCTTAGTTCAACTAATAACTTATTTTAACTATAGTTCTTCAGCAATACATCTATCTTTGTAGGCACAACCATCATTTATCGAGCTTTATGATCACAGCAAGAGAGATAATCACCCACATGGAATCACTGCAGAATGAGCAGCAGCGGGAGGTATTGATGGGCTTTTTCAAGACGGGCCTTGGGGAATATGGCGAGGGTGATGAGTTCCTCGGGCTGAAGGTGCCACAGACACGTGAGGTAGTGAAAGAGGTATGGAAGGAGGTGCCATTGGATGAAGTACCAGAACTGCTGCAGAGCCCATGGCATGAGGTGCGCCTCTGCGGACTGCTGATACTGGTGGCAAAGTTCGATGCTGCTGCCAAGAAGAAGCAAGAACAGGAGTCCAAGTATATCTTCATACGTGATGAGATTCTGACGATGTATCTGGCTCATGCGGAGCAAGCCAACAACTGGGATCTGGTGGACCTCTCCGCCCCGAAGCTCCTTGGAAAATGGATCATGCTACCAACAAACCTCGCTGGAGAAACAGACGAAATATCCTATAAGCGAAGTGTGATAGACGAGCTGGCACATAGCACCAACCTCTGGCGCCAACGCATGAGCATGGTATGTACATGGGAGACCTCACATCAGGGCGATCCTTCTTGGTGCCTACGCTATGCTGAGATGCACCTCAAACATCCGCACGACTTGATGCAGAAGGCTGTGGGATGGATGCTCCGTGAAATGGGAAAACAAGTCAGCATGGATCTGCTTCGAGACTTCCTAAAGCAGCATGTTTCTGAGATGCCTCGCACCACCCTTCGCTATGCCATCGAGAAGATGGATGATGCGGAACGTCGCTTCTGGATGAAGGTATAAAAAAAATAAGGCCATGCAAGCATGACCTTATTAACTCTCTCGTAAATCGTCAAAATACCTTTATCTTAATCTATCTGCAGCCCTCACCATCACCTCATCGCGGAAAATGCCCCTGAAGGCCAGGTAGCAGAGGATGATGCTCACAGCAGGCAGAGCCAAGCCGATGCCTGGACGGAAGCTCACATCACCAATGCCGTCTTTCAGCGTGAAGATAAACACGGCAGCAGCGATATAATAGCCTATCAGCAGCACGGCATTGAAGACTGTCATGCGAATCTGCAGCATGCGATTGTGATACAAGAAAAGAGTTGTCACAGCAATCACAGCACTGAGGATAAGCAAGCAGAGCAATCCCCAAGTAGACTGGAACTCACCGTTGGCAAAGCTGACGCCCAGAGGTTTCAGCACATGCGTGGTGATTCCATCGGCCTCGATATAAGAACCAATGGAGATACACATAGCTACCACCACTGCGACAGCAGCCAGCAACAGATAAACGGATTGAATGCGCTGTATCATAGGTCCATTTTCTCCTTATCCTTTGCAGGATTACGATAGTAGGTCTTACCCTCCATGAACTCCTGAACGGCCATCAATGTAGGCTTTGGCAATTTCTCATAGTAGCGTGAGATCTCAATCTGCTCACGATTCTCAAAAACTTCCTCCAGATTGTCGTTGTAAGAAGCGAACTCAGCCAACTTCTTAGAAAGGTCATTCTTGATATCTACGCTGATTTGATTAGCACGCTTGCCCATGATGGCAATGGTCTCATAGATATTGCCTGTTTCTGCCCAAAGTTTCTCCAAGTCGCGCACCACTGTGGTGTTAGCGGCATTTGTCTTTCTGTAATCCATCTTAATCTATTAATTGTTAATTTCTATCTTATTCTTCATCCTCACTGACATTAGAAAGCACCTTCTCTGCCTTTGCCAGCATATCATCGGCCTCACCCTTGTACTTGCTCTCTGGGAACTCATTCTTGAAGGCATAGCACTCATCCAATGCATCGCGATAGCGGTCTATACGCTTGCTTGCCACACTGTTGGCAGCCATATCATACTTGGCACGCATCACCAGATAGGAAAGTTCCTCGCGATATTCGGTATAAGGATAATCTTTCAAGGCGTTCTGAGCCGTGATGACACAACTCTGATAGTTGTTTCCCAGATAGTTACCCATGTTATAGTACAGACGAGCGGAATAGAGTTCCTTCTCTACGAGCTTGTCCTGAAGGTCGAAAATCATGAATTCTGCCTCATTCTTCTTCTCACTCTGTGGGAACAGCTCCACAAATGACTGCAACTCACTGATAGCACTATAGGTTCCGCTCTGATCCAGACGAGCTTCTGGAGAGTAAAGGTAAAGCGACTTTCCGGAATAGAAGCGTGCTTCCTCAATGAACATGCCACGTGGATAGGTGTTGACGTACTGTGAGAAGCTCTCATGAGCCATCTGCAGATCATTGTCGTTGTAATAGCTCATGCCCAGCATGTAGAGAGATTCTTCACCCTTGTCCGAACCCTTGAGCACCACAATCACGTCATTCAGCAGAGTGATGGCCTTCGTGTATTTGCCCTCAGCGAAGAATGCCTTGGCAGCCTCGTATTTATAGGATCGGTCATTGTAGTTCAACAATCGGTTGAATCCCTGACAGGAACTGAACAGTAGTACTGCCATCAACGCTATTATATGGTACTTCTTCTCCATTCTTATGCAAATAATGCGCAAAGTTAGACATTCGCAACGAATCTACCAACTCCTCTGTATTAATTTTTGAAAAATTCACTATCTTTGTTGCCCATTAATGCATTTGTCATGAGTAATTTTGAACTTACATCTACTTATAAACCCACTGGCGACCAGCCTGAAGCCATCCAACAACTCACGGAAGGGGTGCTGGAAGGACTCCCTGCACAGACACTTTTAGGTGTCACTGGCTCTGGTAAGACTTTCACCATAGCCAACGTGATAGCCAATGTGAACAAACCTACCCTCATCTTAAGTCACAACAAGACACTCGCTGCTCAGCTCTACAGCGAGTTCAAGAGCTTTTTTCCCAACAATGCGGTGGAATATTACGTGTCATACTACGACTACTACCAGCCTGAAGCCTACCTACCAAAAACGGATACCTATATAGAAAAAGACCTGGCCATCAATGACGAGATAGATAAACTGAGACTGGCTGCTACCTCTGCCCTACTCTCTGGCAGAAAAGACGTTATTGTGGTCTCTAGCGTAAGCTGTATCTACGGCATGGGGAATCCAGCCGATTTCTATAACAACCTCATCGAGATACAACGAGGGAAAAACTTCAGTCGCAACGTGTTCCTCCGTCGACTTGTGGAATGTCTGTATGTGAGAAATGACGTGGACCTGAATCGTGGCAACTTCCGAGTGAAAGGCGATACAGTGGACATCTACTTGGCATATGCTGATCATATACTCCGCGTCATCTTCTGGGGAGATGAGGTAGACAGCATTGAGGAGATAGACCCTATCAGCAATGTATGCTTGGGGAAGTTCGAGGACTACAAGATTTATCCTGCCAATCTTTTTATGACAAGTAAGGAAAGCACACTCAGGGCTATCCATGAGATAGAGACAGACCTACACGATCGTGTGAACTGGTTTGAGGAGCAGGGACTCTATGCTGAAGCCAAGCGCCTGAATGAACGTGTGACGTATGATATGGAGATGATCAGGGAACTGGGACATTGCTCTGGCATTGAGAACTACTCCAGATACTTCGACGGCCGTGCTGCTGGTACACGTCCCTACTGTCTGCTGGATTTCTTCCCCAAGGACTACCTGCTGGTGATTGATGAGAGCCATGTGAGTGTGCCACAGATCCACGCCATGTATGGAGGTGACAGAGCCCGCAAGGTGAATCTGGTGGAATATGGCTTCCGACTACCAGCAGCGATGGACAATCGGCCGCTGAAGTATGAGGAATTTATCGAGCTGACCCCTCAGACCATCTATGTGAGCGCTACCCCAGCCGACTACGAACTTCAGCGTTCGGAAGGCATTGTCGTAGAACAGGTGATACGTCCTACAGGCCTGCTGGATCCAGTGATTGAAGTACGCCCAAGCACAAACCAGATAGACGACTTGATGGAAGAGATACAGCTCCGCATCGAACGTGGAGAGCGTACGTTGGTGACTACCCTCACCAAACGTATGGCTGAGGAACTTACAGAACATCTGCTCAATGCTGGGATCAACTGCAACTACATCCATAGCGATGTGGATACGCTGGAGCGCGTGAAAATTATGAGCGACCTTCGTGAAGGCATCTACGACGTACTGGTTGGTGTGAACCTCCTGCGTGAAGGACTGGATTTGCCAGAAGTATCGCTGGTAGCCATCATCGATGCAGATAAGGAAGGCTTCCTACGCTCTGAGCGCTCCCTGACTCAGACAGCTGGTCGTGCCGCCCGCAATGTGAACGGCATGGTCATCATGTATGCAGACATCATCACTGAAAGCATGCAACGCACCATCGATGAGACTAATCGACGCAGAGAGATACAGCTTCGCTACAATGCAGAGAATGGCATCACCCCCAAGCAGATTCAGAAGGGCAAAAACCTCAGCGTCTTCAAGGGTTCTATCGATGCCTTTGAAGCAAATACGGGAACATCCGCAACCACGAATGCCGCTGGAAAGAAACCTATCCCTTATGTGGAGCAAGAGCATAAGGTTTATGCAGCTGCCGATCCTATCTTGGGGTATATGAACAAGGAGCAGCTTGAAAAGAGCATAGAACAGACTCGCAGACTGATGAAGAAAGCCGCCAAGGAACTGGAGTTCATCCAAGCTGCCCAATACAGAGACGAGCTCTTACGCTTGGAAGACCTGTTGAAGGAGAAGTTTGGAGATTAATAGATAATGGGATAATGGAGAGTAGAGAGTAGAGAGTGGATTAAGGTCAATTGGGTCTCTGTAAATAATTTTCAATTTTCAATTTTCAATTCTCAATTATATAAACTACCTTTGCATTCGAATTAATCAAAATATTCAAAATTAAAATGAGCGAACAAGCACCTTTTAGAGTATTCTCTGGTACCAATTCCAGATACTTAGCAGAGAAAATCTGCGCTGAATTGGATTGTCCTCTGGGACAAATGAACATCACCCACTTTGCTGATGGCGAGTTTGCAGTGTCTTATGAGGAGTCTATCCGTGGAAAAATCGTTTTCTTGGTTCAATCTACCTTCCCTAACTCAGACAATCTGATGGAGCTCCTCTTGATGATTGATGCAGCTAAGAGAGCTTCTGCCAGAAGCATCGTGGCTGTGATCCCTTATTTCGGCTGGGCAAGACAAGACAGAAAAGACAAACCTCGTGTTTCCATCGGCGCTAAGTTGGTGGCCGACTTGCTTTCTGTGGCAGGTATCGACCGTCTGATCACAATGGATCTGCATGCAGACCAGATTCAGGGCTTCTTCAACATCCCTGTTGATCACCTGTATGCCTCTTCCGTTTTCCTGCCTTACATCGAGTCCCTGAATCTGGAGAATCTGGTGATTGCTACCCCTGATGCAGGTGGTTCTAAGCGTGCCAGCTCTTTTGCTAAATACTTAGGCGCCCCTATGGTGATCTGTGACAAGAAGCGTGAGAAGGCTAATGTGGTTGCTTCCATGCAGGTGATTGGTGATGTGACCAATGCAGACGTGGTGCTGCTGGATGACATCGTAGATACAGCTGGTACCATAACGAAGGCAGCCAACCTGATGTTGGAGAACGGTGCTCACTCTGTACGTGCAATGGCCAGTCACTGCGTGATGTCAGATCCTGCCTCGTTCCGAGTTCAGGAGTCAGGTTTGGAGGAGATGGTCTTCACAGACAGTATCCCTTATACTAAGAAGTGCAGCAAGGTAAAACAGTTGAGCATCGCCAAGATGTTTGCTGAAACCATTCGCAGAGTGGTGAACAACGAGTCCATCAGTTCACAATACCTTATTTAATAAGATAAGTCATAAAAAACAAGGTGTCGAGAAAAATCCCGACACCTTGTTTTTAATGCCCCAACCAAAGGTCATAATCGCTCAGACGTTTGATGATTTGTTCCTTGCCTTTTTTCTGTTTTTCTTCCTTCTTCCATTTATTCACTAATTCGTGTGCTTGTTCCCAATAGATATAGTTGTCTGTACAGATATAGAGTGTACAGATCAGAAGGGCTTTAGCCAACTCTGCCTTCACACAAGGGAACAACGCTTCAATCTCTCCTAGCATTTGCAATTTCTCCTTGTCTTTACCTAAAACAGTGTATGCCAATAAAATTAGGCACAAGCGCTTACTACGTGTGATATCCGTATCTACTTCGAGATTACCAAATGAGCGGACAACCTCTGTAGCCACACTCCTGTCTGCCTCAGTCAGTTCATTTTTCAGGAAATGCCCCATAGCAACATGCAAACCATACCAATACTTGGATGAATCCAACCGAAAATAGAGGTGCTTACTCTTCTCATTGAGAGAAATCAATTCATATTGATCTGCATCAATATGAATCAATGGCACCCACAACAAATCTTCAACTTGCACAACAATATCCTTCCGTCCTGAGCCATTATAACTCACTAAAGTCGCTTCTACACCAGCGAATGGCCCACTAATGATGCGTATGCGGTCTCCCTTCGACAGCTGATACACAGAAGGATCCAGAAGCGGGATTTGATTAGCATAAGCAGATGCGATCCACCTAAAGCGCTTCATCTCTGCATCTGAGACGTAAGGATAGCGTGCGTTGGGCCCTTCTCCCCTCCGAGGAAGGAAATTCATATTGGGGATACGACGTTTGATTTGGAGAATCTCATTGACAGATGAGTAGATGAACACGTAATTATATAATAAATACCTCTTTTGCTTGCTAACACCATTGGAACCCGATTGCATCGGTATATAGGTAGGGGCAAAGAAATCAAAAGATTTCTCACCCATAGCCACCCTTCTAAGTCTCTCAGCCTCAAGATCCACCTCGCAGTTCTTTGTTGTAGCAGGCAACTTCATGACATACCAATGCTCTGCCTGAAGGCTTTTCAGATACTCAAGACGATCTTCCGAATCTGATAAGAGAGAGAGTTTTCTAATACTCATGGCTGCAGACGATCGTTTTTATAGGTCCCCTTTCGGATGACGTTTCCGTCTTTATCTGTCTCCGTGAAAGCACCCTCGCGCTTACCTTCCTTGTAAGAGCCCTCGAAGCGCTTTCCGTCCTTGTCCACTTCCACACCCTTACCGTCTTTCTCACCCTTAGAAAAGTGTCCTGTATAGACGGTGCCATTCACTTGGGTCAGTTTACCTTCCCCATCGAAGAGGTTGTTTTTCCACTGACCTTCATACACATCGCCATTGTTCCAATGGTAGGTTCCCGTTCCACTGCGCTCGCCATTGAGCCATTCGCCCTCATAGACAGCACCATTGGCCCACGTATAGGTACCCTTGCCATTCTGCAGGCCACCCTTGTACATGCCAACGTACTTATTGCCATCGGCAAAGTAACAAACACCTTCGCCATTGCGTTCCCCATTCTCATAAGGGCCCTCATAGCGATCACCTGTATGGGAAAAATAGATACCCTTGCCATGCTGCATGTCATTCTCCCAGTCGCCTATGTACTTATCGCCATTGGCATATTCGAACGTGCCTTTTCCAGAGCGCTTGTTGTCTTTCCAGCCACCTTCATACTTAGAGCCGTCTTCCCAGTAGAACACGCCCTCACCTTCTTTCTTATCGTCTTTCCAGTTGCCCTCATAGCGAGCGCCGTTCTTCCACGTATAGGTGCCCTTTCCCTCACGCTTATCAGCCACCCATTGGCCTTCATAGACGTCACCATTATAGTAATACATGGTACCATCTCCCTGCTGATAGTCTTCAAACCACATGCCATCATAGCGATTGTTGTTGGCAAAGTAGTAGATGCCCTTACCATGCTGCTGATCTTGGTGCCACTGTCCTTCATACTTCTCACCATCTGTGAAGGAGTAGATACCGTAGCCTTCTCTCATCCCTTTCACATAGTCGCCCTCATAGGTGTCGCCCGTAGGGAAGGTAGTCTTACCCTTGCCGTCTGGCTTACGGCTTTTCATCTCTCCCGTATAGACAGCACCATCCTTGAAGGTGTATGTCTTGATGGAAATAGCTTGGTTTGTATTAGAGCCAAACAGATTGCCCAGCACCTGAGCTTGGGTCATGGAAGGTGCTATAAGCAGTATAATGAGTGATATGATCGTATATAAATATTTCATTTCTATTCGTTTTCTTTTCGCTGCAAAGTTATTATTTACCAGCTAAAATAAAAAAGAATACTTCATTTTATGACATTTTTTTGCCTGAAACCACTTCTTTTAAGGTCTCTTTACATAAATATCGCTGTGCCAATGTCCTTATATCCTCTGCAGAGGTATCCTGAATGGCCAAGAAGAAATCTGTGAAATAAGTATCAGACAGATGGAGTGTATGGGCATATATCCATGCATCTGCCCAAGAGATGGCTGATTCATAGCCACGACACAGGTCGCCTATCATATAGTTGCGCACCATTTCCAGTTCGTCACTTGGAACCAACTCCTGCTGCAGCAGATCTATCTCATGGTAGACCTCCGAAATGAGGGGTTCCACAAACTCTGGCGTCGTCTCAGCGGCTATCAGCAGCATGGGGGCGATAGGATAAGAAGATATTCCTGCAGAAATGCCATAGGTATAGCCCTTCTCCTCGCGGATGTTGGACATCAGCCTACATCCGAAGTAGCCTCCGAAGATGGTCAGCATCACACGGAACTTCAGGAAGTCGGGATCATCACCATTCAACGTTACATTGCCCATGCGCACCGAACTTTGAGTGGCTTCTGGCAGTTCTATGAAGAAGCACTTTTCTGGGGCAGTCTCCACCACGAAATCCTTATGCTTTGGATTCCCCTGTGGCTTGCCAAAGGACTCTGTGCCAAAGTGCTGACGCAGCATATCCAGATACTTGTCCGTCACTTTTCCAGACACGAACAGGGTGCAATTCTGCAAATGATAGTACGCCTCGAAGAAGTCTTTCAGCATAAGCGGATTCACGCGTCGGAAGTCCTCTTCCTCTGCAGACATACCAAAAGGATGATTAGGTCCATAGAGCGCCTTAGCGAAAGTCTTACGTGCCAGGACATCCGTCTTCTTCAAGCCTATGAAATACTGCTGCAAGTTATTGGCCACCAAGATATCCAACTCCTTCTGAGGGAATACGGGCTCTTTCAGCATAGACTCCACCACATCGAGGGTATAAGGCAGATACTTCGTCAGCGAATAGAGGGTGACAAAGGCATGGGAAACAGACACTGACAGATCGAGCCAAGCTCCATAGAAGTCGAGTTTCTCTGCAATCTCTGCTGCTGTCATCGTGGAGGTTCCCTCACGCAGCATCCTATTGGTAAAAAGCGACTGCAATTTCTGTCCCTGATGCCACCTGCCAGCATCAAAGATGAAGTCGATGCGGACTATCTCCTTATCTCCTATATTCAGTACATTCACTGGTATCCCATTGGGGAACGTGAGGTGCTCAGGAGCTATGACATGAAACTCATCGAGCGTCTTTATCTCTGGTTGTAAACTCCTATCCAACATGATTCTTCAAAAATTCTTCTGCCCGTTTAAGGTCGTCTGGCGTATCTATGCCGATAGTCTCCACATCCGTCATACCCACCTTGATGGTGTAGCCATTCTCCAACCAGCGTAGCTGTTCCAACGACTCTGCCAATTCCAGCGAAGACTGTGGCAGCGATGTGATCTCATCGAGCACCGTTCTCCGATAGGCGTAGAGTCCTATATGCTTATAATAGGTGTGATGCTTCAGCCACTCAGACGGTTCTATGCCACGCAGATAAGGGATTACGGAGCGACTGAAGTAGAGGGCATGTTGATCCTTGTCCAGCACCACCTTGGGCGAATTAGGATTCTGCAGCTGCTCTATCGATGCATCGGCGCCAAAGGGCTTCACCAACGTAGCTATCTGGGTGGCGGCATCATCAAAGCAATGTTTCACAGTCTCTATCTGCGATGGGTGGATGAATGGTTCGTCACCCTGAATATTTATCACTACGTCGAAGTCGCCCCCCACTTTCATGGCAGCCTCACGACAACGATCCGTGCCACTACGATGGCTGGTGGAGGTCATCACCACCTTGCCTCCGAAATTGCACACCACCTGGGCAATGCGCTCATCATCCGTAGCCACATAGGCATCATCTACACAGTTCACCACCTGTTCATACACCCGCTGAATCACAGGCTTTCCTCCCAAAATAGCCAAGGGCTTGGCTGGAAATCTGGTAGAAGCATAGCGGGCTGGTATCAATCCAAGAAACTTCATCGCATCCTTATTTAGTTCGGCAAGTCCTTCTCTGACGTAGGCACGCTTCAGGTCTTCTGCCTTGAACACCTCTGCCTCACTTGCCAATAAATCAATATCTATTTTTATCACCTCTCGTGCTTTGTCCTGAGGACTTCTTCCTATCTCGCGCTCTATCTGCTTCAGGCTGTCGATGAGCTGAACGGCCGACAATGTAGATGTGAACTGTGCCACTTGGTCGTAGAAGACCGACTGGTTGTGCAGTCCTAAGGACATTGTCTTTACCAGCGTACTGTAGCGAATATCTGGAAAGAGGACATCAAGTGCTTGATGAGCCTTTGAGACATTGATTTCCGGATCGGTATTGCTTCCTATCGAAATCTGATACCTCATGGCTTCCTCAGCGCTATCAATCGAAAATCTCGTCCAATCCAGCATTGCCCACAGGGGTCTCGCTGTCCTCCTCAGACTCGTCACGACAAGGGTCGAATCCGTCTGGGAACACGAAGCGGTCGTCCTGCGTATAACCAAGTTCTGGGTCGGCAAACACCTTGTTCATGTACTTCGCCCAGATAGGCAATGCCATAGAGGCACCCTGACCATAGGCCATCGTGTCGAAGTGGATGTCACGGTCTTCGCCACCCACCCAGCAGCCAGACACCAGTGTAGGCGTGAAACCCATGAACCAACCGTCTGAGTTGGAGTTTGTGGTACCAGTCTTGGCACCCATGTCGGCTGTGATATTGTAGCGTGAACGCACGCGTCCGCCCGTACCACCATTCACCACCGCACGGAGCATATCCAGCATCTTGTAGGCACTGCTCTGGCTGATCACCTCATTCATGTCTGGAGCGAAAGTCGCCAAGATGTTGCCATCGCTGTCCTCGATACGACTGACGAAGAGTGGCGCTATGCGTATGCCCTTGTTAGGGAAGGCGGTGTAGGCACTCACCATCTCACCTACGGAGATCTCACACGGACCTAAGCAGAGTGATACGGTAGGATCTATCTCTTGGTTGCGGACACCAAAACTGTGTATCAGGCGCTTCAGGCTATATGGACTAAGCTTGCTCATCAAGTAAGCCGTGATCCAGTTGTCAGAGTTCTGCAAGCCCCATTTCACTGTCACCACCTCACCATAGCGGTTACGGCTGGCATTTCTTGGAGTCCAAGGCCGACCGTTCTCATCCAGCAAGGTATATTCCACGTGGCGCACGGGGTCGCATGGAGAGATGCCGCTTTCCATCGCCAGCGTATAGAGGAATGGCTTGATGGTTGATCCCACCTGGCGGCGTCCCTGCATGGCCATGTCGTACTGGAAGTAGTGGAAGTTAGGACCGCCCACATACGCCTTCACATGGCCGTTTCTTGGGTCCATCGACATGAATCCTGAGCGCAGGAAGTACTTATAGTAGCGGATAGAATCCATCGGAGTCATCACCGTGTCTATGGTACCGTCCCAAGTGAAGACAGACATCTCCTGAGGGGTATCGAACGCCTTGTCTATCTCTGCATCGGTAGCTCCGCCGTTCTTCATCACACGGTAGCGGTCAGACTGCTGCTTGGCACGGTTCAAGATACCGTCCACTTGCTCCTGAGAGAGGCGTGAGGTATAAGGTGCCGTCTTGCGTCCCTTCTTCTCCTTGAAGAACTCGGCCTGCAGCTCCTTCAGATGCTCCGTCATAGATTCCTCTGCATAGCGCTGCATGCGTGAGTCGATGGTAGAGAACACCTTCAGACCATCTGTATAGAGATTATATTTAGAACCATCCTTCTTCACGTTTTTCTCGCACCAGCCATAGAGCGGATTGGTTTCCCAGTTCAGGGAGTCTTCGTAGTACTGCTGAGCTTGCCAAGCTCTGTAGTTGGCCTTGTCTGGCTTTTTGGCAGAGAGCACGCCACGCAGATACTCGCGGAAGTAAGGTGCCAAGCCTTCCTTGTGGTCCACACGATTGTAGTGTAGCGTCAGAGGCAATGCCTGCAGGGAGTCGCACTGGGCAGACGTGAGGTATCCAGCCTTCTCCATCTGGCTCAGCACCACGTTCCTGCGTCCGCGAGAGCGCTCGTTGAAGCGCAGTGGATTGTAGAGCGATGGGTTCTTACACATGCCCACCAGCGTGGCAGCCTCCTCAGGCTTTAGCTCCGAAGGCTCACAGCCGAAGTAGGTATAGGCGGCCGTCTTGATGCCCACGGCATTGTTCAGGAAATCGAACTTATTCAGATACATCGTCAGGATCTCTTCCTTGGTGTAGTAGCGCTCCAGATTCACGGCTATCACCCACTCTATCGGCTTCTGCATCAAGCGCTCCAAGGTGTTCTCTGCACTCGGAGAATAGAGCTGCTTGGAGAGCTGCTGAGTGATAGTACTACCGCCACCTGCATTCTTCTGCATCAAGATACCACGCTTCAGGATGGCACGAAACAGACCTATGGCATCGATACCAGAGTGGCTGGTGAAGCGGGCATCCTCCGTAGAGATGAGCGCCTTCACCAAGTCGGGTGAGAGCTCCCTATAGCCCACATACACGCGGTTTTCCTTGCTCAGTGAGTAGGTACCCAGCACTTCGCCGTCGCTGGAGAATACCTGCGTAGCGAACTTATAGTCGGGGTTTTCCAAGTCTTCCACTGGAGGCATGTAGCCTATCCATCCCTTGGCAATGGCCACAAATACACCTACAAATACCAGAAAGCCAATTATCAATAAAGCCCAGAGGGCAGCAATAATCTTCTTAATCATCTTTTACTTAAAGTTAATACGTGGTGCAAAGTTAGGGAATTATTACCAATCTAAGCACTTTTTCTCTGCTAAATATTGTTGCAAGATGAATTATTATTGTAATTTTGTGCTTTGAAAGATAAATTTAAACTTACAGATTATGTGGAGAAACATTGTTTTTATTGCGACATTGTGCCTGACCCTCGTGGGTTGTGCCAATAAGAATACCGAGGAAAAAGACCTCTATGCACCTATCAAAGTGGAAGTTCCACAGCGTCCAGAAGGCCAAGAAGACATGCTGGCTTTCCGTGCACCAGCCATCGACACCGTGCGTGTGGGATTCGTAGGACTGGGCATGCGTGGCCCTGGAGCCGTAGAGCGATTCACCCATATCCCTGGCACCAAGATCGTGGCGCTGTGCGACGTGCTGCCTGAGAACGTCGAGGGCTGTCAGGAGATTCTCCGCAAGGCCGGACTCCCAGAGGCGGCTGCTTACAGCGGCGACACAGAGGTTTATAAGCAGCTCTGCGAGCGCGATGATATCGACTTGGTGTATATCGCTACCGACTGGATCCACCATACGCCTATCGCCGTCTATGCCATGGAGCATGGCAAGCACACGGCCATCGAGGTGCCTTCAGCCACCTCACTCGATGAGATCTGGCAGCTCATCAATACCTCCGAGCGCACGCGTAAGCACTGCATCCAGCTGGAGAATTGCTGCTACGACTTCTTCGAGCTTTCTACGCTGGCTATGGCGCAGCAGGGGCTCTTCGGAGAGGTGCTACACATGGAGGGTGCCTATCTGCATAACCTCGACCCATACTGGGGTGAGTACTGGAACAACTGGCGCATGGACTTCAACCGCCTGCATCGTGGCGATGTGTATCCTACGCATGGCTTCGGTCCTATCTGCCAGGTGCTCAACATCCATCGCGGCGACCAACTGCAGACGCTCGTAGCTATGGATACGAAGGCTGTGAACGGCCCAGCCTACATCAAAAAGACCACAGGTGAGGACGTGACCGATTTCCAGAACGGCGATGAGACCTCTACCCTTATCAAGACCGCTCAGGGCAAGACCATCCTCATAGAGCATGGCGTGATGACTCCTCGTCCTTATAGCCGCATGTATCAGGTGGTGGGCACCAAGGGCTTCGCTGCCAAGTATCCTACCCAGCAGCTCTGCCTGCTCCCTGAGATGGTACCTGCCGACCTGCTGCCAAAAGACATTAAGAATAATTCAGAATTCATCGCTACTAAAGAACTTCAGGATGCTCTGACCGAGCGCTACCCTAACCCTATCCTCACCAAGGATCTGGAAGAGACGGCTAAGGAGGTTGGTGGTCATGGTGGCATGGATTTCATCATGGACTATCGTCTGGTGTACTGCCTGCGCAACGGTTTGCCACTCGACATGGATGTTTACGACCTCGCAGAGTGGTGTGCCGTGAGCGAGCTTTCTCGCATCTCTCTGGAGAACCACAGCGCCTCTGTAGAATATCCTGATTTCACCCGTGGCGGCCAAGACAAGATCAAGGGCTTCAGCTACGCATTTAAACATTAAACATTAAACATTAAACGTTAAACATTAAACATTTTGATATGGGAGCAGAGATAGTTGGTCATTTCCAGATAGAAGGCACAGTAGCAAAGGTAGAGCCACTGGGCAACGGCCTCATCAATGATACCTACAAAGTCACTACTACAGAGGCAGATAAGCCCGACTATGTGCTCCAACGCATCAACCATGCCATCTTCCAAGACGTGGATCTGCTGCAGCACAATATCGAGGTGGTCACAGCCCACATCCGTAGGAAACTCATAGAGAGCGGCACCTCCGACATCGATCGCAAGGTGCTGCGCTTCATCCCCGCAGAGAGCGGAAAGACCTACTATTTCGATGGCACCAACTACTGGCGCATGATGGTCTTCATTCCCCGTGCCCAGACCTTCGAGACGGTGAATGCGGCCTACTCCTACGATGCTGGCAAAGCCTTCGGACACTTCCAAGCCATGCTGGCCGACCTGCCCGAGACGCTGGGCGAAACCATCCCCAACTTCCACAACATGGAGTTCCGCCTCCAGCAGTTGTGCGAGGCTGTGGAGGCCGATGCCGCTGGGCGTGTGAAGGAGATGGGCTACTACCTCGACGAGCTGGAGAAACGTGCCATCTATATGTGCCAGGCAGAGCAGCTCTACCGCGAGGGGAAGCTCCCCAAGCGCATCTGCCACTGCGACACCAAGGTGAACAATATGATGTTTGATGAAAACGGCGAGGTGCTTTGTGTCATTGACCTCGACACCGTGATGCCAAGCTTCATCTTCTCCGACTATGGCGACTTTCTGCGCACCGCTGCCAATACTGCTGAAGAAGACGAGCCCGACCTGCAGAAAATCGGCTTCAACACAGAGATCTACGAGGCCTTCACCCACGGCTATCTGGAGAGTGCCAACACTTTCCTCACTCCCTTGGAGAAAGACCTCCTACCCTATGCCGTGGCCCGCTTCCCCTACATGCAGTGCGCCCGCTTCCTGGCCGACTATCTCAATGGTGACACCTACTATAAAATCCGTTACCCCGAGCACAATCTGGTCAGAACCCGTGCCCAGTTCCGATTGCTGCAGTGTGTTGAAGAAAAACTACTTATCTGCAGGATAGACCACCCCTAGCTGCCTTCGTACCTCATCGATAATCTGAAGGGTGGTGAGGGATGCGAAGTGTGTATTGATGGTGCTCTCACGCTGACCTGTAAGGACGAGGTTGATAAACTCCTCTATCTCGTAGAAATACTCATCATGCGTCAGAGGCACGCCAATCTCCTCACGAACAGCAGCTGGTCCCCTACCCGACATGGCTGCCTGACGAGGCAGATAGGTAACTTGGTGAGCCACATGAATCTGGTCTATCAGCAGGTTTCCTTCCTCACCCTCTATCTCAGTAGGAAGGTTGGAGTTGGCTATCTTGGAGTAGAGCACCGTAGCATTCAGTCCATCGTACTCCAGATTGACAGCCCCCTGCCCATCGACTCCAGTAGAAAGCTTCACCCCCAAGGCACTGATGCGCTTAGGCGCTCCAAGCAACACTACCATGGGATAGATGGTATAGATACCTATATCCATCATGGCACCATTCGACAGCTCTGGCTTGAAGGCATTGAGCACCACACCTTCCTTAAGCTTATCATATCTGGAAGAATACTGGCAATAGCTGGCAAAATATCTTCTCAAAGTGCCAAGCTTAGGCAGATGCTCCATCACTACGCGGAAGTTTGGATTCAGCGTACTGATCATGGCTTCCATGAGGGTGACACCATATTTCTCAGAAGCCTCAATCATGGCCTGTGCCTCACGAGCATTGCTGGCCAAGGGCTTCTCACAGAGCACATGCTTGCCATGACTCATGCAGAGAATGGCCTGCTCGCAGTGCTTATAGTTGGGCGAAGCAATATACACTGCATCTATCAAATCGCTGGAAGCCATCTGCTCCAGGTCTGTGAAGGTATGGGGAATGCCATACTTCAGTGCAAACTCGTCCGCCTTCTCCTGAGTTCGTGAATATAGCGCAACAGCCTCATAGCGAGGATCTTGACGGGCCCCTGTGAGCACCCACTCTGAAATCTTACTTGTACCGATGATGCCAAATCTTACTTTCATTTAAATCACATTATTATTATATTCTTGCATTTTTGCATTTTACTTCGTAATGATCTCTCTTCCGAAGGGATGCAATGCCAAGCCAGCCAACTTGAAGTGCTGGTTGCCGAAAGGAATGCCTATGATGGTGATGTAAAGCAGCAGTCCGAAAAGGATATGAATGAGCCAAATCCAGATGCCTGCTACGAAAAACCACAAGACATTCATCGCGGTGTTGAGACATCCCCAAGAATTGTCTACCTTGACAACCTTGGAGCCAAAAGGCCAGAGCATCAAAACACCAAGCTTCAGCGTCTGCAAGCCGAAGGGGATGCCGATGATAGTAATCATCAGCGCCAAGCTCCCCGTCAGATAGCCAATGGCCGACTCGAAACCTCCGAAGATAAGCCAGATAATATTTCCTATAAACTTCATAATTATTTAGTGTTCACTGGTTAATTGACGACCATCCGGCAGAC
>ERZ842401.480-NODE-480-length-58392-cov-7.845038_pt1 | contig 58392 bp, 41 predicted proteins | sample MGYA00521270_ERZ842401 | MGnify/ENA primary metagenome ERZ842401 (study PRJEB31892, sample SAMEA3878208) | bioreactor metagenome | biome: Moose rumen | place: Sweden | collected 2011-10 | study: EMG produced TPA metagenomics assembly of the PRJEB12797 data set...
CAGGTGCCCAGGATAGATGCCGACGGCACGCTATTCCCCGCTGAAAAACCGCCATTCGACAGCTGGCCGCGGCCAGCTGTCGAATGAACCGAAAAAAGACTATTTTTGCACGACTATAAAGTTCATCGAAAAACCAACCCAGACACACTGGATGAAACACTACCATCGAGGATGCTCCTTCAAACTATTAATACCTAATTGTGCATCCCCTACGGGGATATCCGTCGCCGCAGTCGGTAGTCAGCCATACCACAACAAAAAAAGAGACATCACTTGATGTCTCTTTTTTTTCTCTGAGTCGGGGTGATCCGACTCGAACGGACGACCCCTTGCACCCCATGCAAGTGCGCTAAGCCAACTGCGCCACACCCCGATCATTTGAGGCCGCAAAGATACACTTTTTTTCATATAGTCGCCTGTTCATAATTTTTTTTTTGTAACTATCGGATATTTGCTATCTTTGCAGCCTTTTTTCAACTGTATATTTATGAGGAAAACCATACTTTTTATCGCTTCAATTCTCCTTTTTGGAGGCGTTTTCGCACAAAACGTCCCTTTTCGAGATGCACAACGTGCGGCGGAAGGTCTCTTCGCTTTGCAACAAAAGAGGCTGTCGCATTGCGTTGATGTGGCCGTCAGCGGCAACGACACGCTCTATTATGTCTTCAATGCTGAGAACGGTTTTGCTGTCATCGCCGCCGACCGGCGCGTGCCCCCCGTGCTGGCCTTCTCCGACCGTGAGCCGTTCCGTCCCGGTGAGGTGATCCCGCCCGTGAAGATGTGGCTCGACCACTACCGCACGCAGCTCGCCGAGCTGAAGGCGCAGCCCGCAGGCCTGCAAGCCGAACATCCCGCCTGGGCCCGTCTGGCCCGTGGCGGCCGGCCGCTCCGCGATGAGCAGCACTTCGTGGAGCCCCTCGTGCGCTCGCACTGGGGACAGGGCAAGTTCTACAACTACTACTGCCCCGAAGACTTCTCCGGCGAGAACAACCACGTGGTGACCGGCTGCGTGGCCACCGCAATGGCACAGCTCATCTACTACTTCCGCTTCCCTGAAACGGGCATCGGCTCCTACTCCTACACCGACGAGAACTACGGGGTGCAGTCGGCCGACTACGGTGCCACCCACTACAACTACGAGGCGATGTGCGACAAACCCACCGCCATCAACCCCGACATCTGCACGCTGATGCACCACTGCGGCGTGGGCGTGGATATGGTGTACGGTCCCGACGGCTCCGGAATGTACAACCACAGCGCCGCCCGCGTGCTGCGCACCTTCTTCAAATACAACCCCGCCACCGAATATCTTTTCCGCGACTCCACCCAACTCGACTGGGACAGCGTCATCGTGTGGCACCTGGAGCGCCGTATTCCGATGTACTATGCGGGCTGGAGCAACCCCAACATCAACGGGCACGGCTTCCTCTGCGACGGCTACCAGATCGTGGACAGCGCCTACTACTACCATTTTAACTTCGGCTGGGACGGTTCCTCCGACAACTATTTCTACACCGACCACCTCAACCTGGTGGGCACACATTTCAACCTGGCGCAGGAGCTGATTGTGAACTGTTACCCCGACACGGCGCAGTACACCTACCCCGCCCCGCAGCCCACCACTGGCGTCAAAACGATGACCGCCCTGGCAGGCTCTTTCACCGACGGGAGCGCCGAGCCCGACCACTGCCGCCCGGCTATGGACTACCTCTGGCACATCGTGCCGGATGCCGACACCCTGGAGTCCATCACCCTCGATATCCAATACACCCTCGCGGAAGGCGACACGCTGTGGATATCACCCAACTGCGTCAACACCTTCTATATGCTGACCGCTGACACCGACCATTTCCACCAGTCGTGGCCCTGCACGGAAGTCTCCGTACGCCTGGTGACGGGCACTCCCACCCTCTCTGACGGCTTCCGGGCCAACTACACGACCGCCCTGCCGCAATACTGTGCCCCGGTCACTGTATTGTCCAACACCTCGGGCCAAATCACCGACGGCAGCGGCGACAACGGCTACACGCCGTTCTCCTACTGCAAATACCGCATCGTCCAATCCAGCTATGACGCTCTCATTCTCTACATTCACGAATTGGACCTTGAGCCCGGGCAAGCCTCCCTGCGCATCTACAAGCGGCCCGCCTCCGGCCAGAACCTGCTGGCGGAATATACGGGGACGATGAGCGACACTATGGTCATCTTCAACGAAAAGCGCCTGGACATCATCTTCGAGAGCGACGCCCACGGCTATGACGGCGGCTTCGACCTCACGTATGAAGGCTCCCCCATCGGCGTGGAAAGCTATGAGGAGAGCGCTTTGCACCTCTGGCCCAACCCGTCATCGCAGATTTTGCACATCGCCAGCGACACCCCCATCCGTCAGGTGGAGGCCTTCGACCTGCAGGGGCGCCGGGTTTGGAGCGGCGAAGCCCACGACCTGCAATATGACATTCCTGTCGCGGGCTGGAGTGACGGGCTCTATTTCGTCAAAATCAGCACCAAAAACCAAACCATAACCCGTAAAATCCTCAAACAAGACAATTAACACTATCTTTTACGCATTATTCACCTATCCAAATGAGAAAACCGATTATTTTTATCCTTTTGCCAATCCTTATGTTCATTCATTCTTCTGTTGCAGCAGAAAATCCGTTCATCCAGGACGCCACCATTGAGAAGACCATCAAATCGGTGCGCGGTGTATCCTCCATTTCCGAGGCTCTGGTGGAGCGTGGCGTGAAGCAGGCCGCGGCATTGTGGCGCAGCGAAGACGGGTCACAGCAGGATTTCCAACAATTTTGCAGACAGTATTTTTGCAAGGACCTGAACGAGAAGACAATACTTTTCAACCGTATCTGCGACAACTTTGAAGTGATTTACGGCCACAACAATCGGATTTCCATCGAGCTGATGCGTCCGGAGCAGCTGGAGGGCTATCCCTCCACCTCCGTGGACCAGCTCTTCGGTGCCTACAGCGGGATGGCGCATTTCCAGGAAGATATGTACGCCAGCAAGCTGGCCTTTGTCATCATCATCAACTTCCCGCATTTCACCTTGAAGGAGAAGCAGCACAACGGCCATCGCTGGAGCGACCTGGAGTGGGGGTTCGTGCGGTTGGGTGACGTGTTCACTTCCCGTGTGCCCGCCAGCGCGGAGCAGCGCATCGCGAACGTCAGCACGGCCGCCAACAGCTACATTGACAAATACAACATCAATATGCAGCAGGTGGGCAGCTACCACAACCAGTTCTTCTGGAACTACTCCCTGCCCCTGACCAGTCACTGGGGGCTGCGCGACGAGCTCAAGGCCTCCTACGCCGACCGCACCTTCGGCGCCGACAAACAGGAGGTGCTCTATGATGTGATGAAGCGCATCATCAAGGACGAGGTGCCCGTGGAGGTCATCAAGCAAGACATCACCTACAAATGGTACCCCTCCACCAACCAGATTATGCTCAACGGCATCCAGATACTCTCCGACGCCCGCAACCCCAAATCCCGCTACCAATATCTTCTTGATTTCTTCAAAGCCGAAAGGGCAGCCGACGAATACTACACCAACAACTTCATCCAGCGCAAGTTCGAGGAAGAGTACGAAATCTCTGTGGACGACGCCGTGACGCTTTTCACCACCCTGCTGACCTCGCCCGTCGTGGAGGAGGTAGCCGACCTGATATCCAAGCGGCTCGGTCGCAGACTGCAACCGTTTGACATCTGGTACGACGGCTTCAAAAACCGCGGCAGTGTGGACCAGGGCACGCTCGACCGGATGGTGAAGGCCAAGTATCCCAACAAGGAAGCTTTTGAAAACGACCTGCCCAACATACTCACGAAGTTAGGCTTCACCGCCGAGAAGGCAAAATTCATCTGCGACCACGTGGCGGTGGATGCCTCCCTCGGCGCAGGTCACGCCATCGAAGCCAAGATGAGAGACGACAAGTCAACGCTCCGCACCCGCATCGGCAGTGACGGTATGGACTACAAGGGCTATAACATCGGCGTGCACGAGTTCGGCCATAATGTGGAGCAGACCATCTCGCTGCACGACGTGGCCAACTACTTCCTCGCCGGCGTGCCCAACACCGCCTTCACCGAGGCGCTGGCCTTCACCTTCCAGGGCAAGGACCTCGAACTGCTGGGCATCCCCCCCGATAGCAACGAAAACACCGACAACCTCAAGACACTCGACCTCTTCTGGAACTGCTACGAGATTATGGGCGTCTCGCTGGTGGACATCCAGGTCTGGCAATGGATGTATGAGCACCCCAACGCCGACGCTTATGAGCTGAAGGACGCTGTCATCGGCATCGCCAAACAGGTGTGGAACCAATACTACGCCCCCATCTTCAAGGTCAAGGACGAGCCGATCCTGGCCATCTACTCCCACGCCATCATCGACCCGCTCTATCTCTCCGCCTACCCCATCGGCCACATCATCGACTTCCAGCTGGAGAATTTCCTCAAGGGCAAGAATATGGGCGAAGAGGTGACGCGCATCTACAAACTGGGCCGTCTCGAGCCCAATCTCTGGATGCAGCGCGCCGTGGGCGAGAAGGTCTCCGTGCAGACCTTAATCCACCATACGGAGAAGGCAGCCAGGGAGTTGAGCGGCCTGCCCAAGAACCCGAACAAAAGCCAGAACAAGAGCAAGACATCTTCCAAAAAGAAATCCAAAAAATAGACTATGCTGATTGCCTATCTCATCACCCAACTGAGCCGGCGCATCCGTTCGATGAATTTCAAGGGCGAATTGCTGCGGTTGTACGACAGCATCGTGCCTTTTGCCCGCAAGGCGGGCCGGAAGGTCTCCCTTTGGCTGCTCACACTCTACTATGCACTGAAGGAGGGTGAGCTGACGCCCAAGGAGCGCGCCCTCACCTACGCGGCCCTCGCCTATGTGCTCATCCCCGGCGACCTCCTGCCGCGCAAAATCTTCGGTCTGCTGGGCGTCACCGACGATGTCACCGCCCTGGTTTTCGCCCTGCAGAAAATCAAGAAGGCCATCACACCCGCGATACGCCAGAAAGCCGAGATGAAGGTGGAGGAGTGGTTCGGCCCTGAAATCAGCACCCCCACTCCGCAACCGGAGAAGAACGCTTAAACTGTAACATTGCCCCTTATGAAGGAAAAGATCCAACATCTGCTCTCACTTTGCAAAGAACTCAACAAATACGCCCACAAGCTGACGGCGGAAGACCTGCAGAGCGGCAATCCCGAAGAGCGGCTTGATTTGCAAGCCGTGCAGCAGATCACCGAGGAGGTCAAGGCGCGCCTCGAACGCGGCTGCCGGCCCATCGAGAACAAGGTCATCCTGCATACAGGGCCCCACCACGACGACATAATGCTGGGGTTGATGCCCCTCATCAACCGGCAGCTGCGCCCGGTCAGCAACGAGGTCTATTTCAACGTGATGACCTCCGGCTATCATTCCGTGAGCAACAGCTTTATGCACGACGCCCTTGCCGACACCCTGCGTTTTCTGGACGACGGACGCATCGAGATGGTGCGTTACCCCGACTTCTTCACAGGAGGATACCTGCTCAAATACGACAAGGACGTGCACCATTATCTCGACAATGTGGCCAAGAAAGACACGCAAGGGATGCGCCGCGGGCTTTGCCACCGCATTCTGCGCGATATGGTGGGGATTTGGAAGCCCCGCAATGTGGAAGAGACCCGGGCGGTTTTGCTCCGTGAAATAGAAAATCTTTCCGCCAGCACGCCCGTCGAGACCCCGGAGATGGACCGGCTCAAGGGGCTGGAAAGGGAATTTGAGGAGGAACTGGTATGGGCCTATATGGGCGTGCCCGGACGCAATGTGCGCCACCTGCACCTCGGACTCTACGGCCGGCAGGAAGAGCTATTCACCCCCGACCTGCAAAGCGATGTGCTGCCCATCCTCGAGCAGCTGCGACTCATCAACCCTGACATCATCAGCGTGGTGATGGATGCCGGCGGACTGCGCCCCGACACCCACTACAAAGTGCTGCTTTCGGTGGCCGCCGCCCTCAAGCTCCGCCACGAGGAAGCCGACCTCTCGCACGTGCGCATCCTCGCCTATCGCAACGTCTGGTCCACCTTCCACCCCGCCGACGCCAATATGTACGTGCCTGTCTCCCTCAACGCCTTCGCCGTCATCGAAAAAGCCTTCGCCACCTCCTACCTGAGCCAATACAAGGCCGAGTTCCCCAACCCCAACTTCGACGGCCCATTCAGCGAGTTGGCCGAAACCATCTGGGTAAAACAACTCCGTGACATCCAGTTTCTGCTGGGCAAGGATTTCTTCTACCAGAACAAAAGCGCCCTCATCCGGGCCACCCACGGTATGCTTTTCCTCAACGAGTACAGCGTGGAAGAGTTCCTCCAGATCATTCACAACCAGTATCTCACCACCACACCATCAAGACCATAATCCCTGAAAAAAACGACAAAAAGGAGCATTCTCCCCTATCGTATTTTTTTATATTTTTGCCGCCTGACAATTTTGTCAGTTTTTTTAGATTCCATTTATGCAGGCAGAAACATCCAACGAACTGAAATGTAGCAAAAAGGATGCCATACTCCAAGCCGCGGAGGAGGTGTTCATACAGAAGGGTTATGACGGGGCCCGTATGGTGGAAATCGCCAACCGGGCAGGTGTAGGCCATCCGCTGCTGCATTATCATTTCAGCAACAAAAAGATGCTTTTCCAGCAGGTAGTGAAACGGAAGTTCAACATCCTGTCACAATCTTTTTGGGTGCTGCTCAACGAGAAAGATATGGACATTCGCGACTGGATCGAGATTATGGTGGCCCGTCATTTTGACTTTATCGTACAGCACGGGGACTACATCCGATTCATCCTTAACGAACTTGAAATGCATCCTGAGCTTTTCCTTGATGCCAAGCCCTTCATATTGGACGAATTCAACAAAGCGACAACCAAGCTCCAGATACTCTTGGATGATGCCTCAGAAAAGGGGGCTATCAGCAGGATGAACGCAGAGGACCTCCTGTTGGACATCATCTCGCTGAATTTGTTCAGCATTTGGACAAAACCATTGCTATACAAGCTAAAGGATTTTGTGAAGGAGGACACACTCCTCCAAGCCCGAAAAGAAGAGAACATAAAGATGATAATAGGGCGTTTGTTATTGAACATTAACTAAGAGAGAATAAAGAAGACACGACTATGCAAAACTCATTTCTATTAGGCATAGACATAGGTTCGACCACGGTCAAAGTGGTGGCATTGGATGCCGAAAAAAAGTTGATATATGCCGATTACCGGCGACACAATATGAATATCCGCGAGACGGTGAAGACGGCACTGGAGCCGTTGGTGCAGCAGTATCCGAACATCCCGTTGCGCATAGCGGTCACGGGCTCGGTGGGTATGGGTTATGCCGAGTGCTGGCATTTCCCCTTCGTGCAGGAGGTCATTGCCGCGGCCACGCTCGTCAAGGAGCAGTTCCCGCAGACGCGCACCTTCATTGACATCGGCGGCGAAGACAGCAAGATGATCTTCTTCGAAGAGGGGCGTGTGCCCGACATCCGTATGAACGGCAACTGCGCCGGTGGCACGGGCGCCTTCATCGACCAGACCGCCGGGCTGCTCAACGTCTCCCCCACCGACCTCAACGAGCTGGCCGCCAACGCCAAGATGGTCTATCCCATCGCCTCCCGCTGCGGTGTTTTCTCCAAGACCGACATCCAGAACCTGCTGGCGCGTCACGTCAGCAAGGAGGATGTGGCCCTTTCAGTGTTCCACGCCGTCTCACTGCAGGTCATCAGCACCCTCTCGCGCGGACTTGACGTGAAGGCTCCAGTCTTTTTCTGCGGCGGCCCCTTCGCCTTCCTGCCGATGCTGAAGAAGAGTTTTCTCGACAACCTGCATCTCACAGAGGAGGATTGTGTGCCCGTGCCTGACGCCCGCGTGGTATCGGCCCACGGCACCGCCCTGCTGGCCGAGAAATCCTGCACCGAAACCCTCACGATGGCCCAGCTGACCAAGAGCATTAGCGACCTGGCCATCAGCGACAACGCCATACTGCTCAGTAACCGTCTCGCCCCGCTCTTCACCGGCAAACAGGACCTTGAAGCGTGGAAGAAACACAAGCAGAACTACTTCGTACCGCGAGTCACCTTCGACGAACTTAAAAGTGACGAGGTCTTCCTCGGGGTGGACTCCGGTTCCACCACGACGAAACTGGTGGTACTCGACGCCGAGGGGCGACTGCTCTTCACCGACTACCGGCCCAACAACGGCAACAGCTTCGATGCCTTCGCGCAAGCTCTCACCGCTTTCCAGAAGGCCTGCGACGAGCATCATTTCAAGCCCAACATCCTCAACAGCGCCGTGACGGGCTATGGCGAAAACTTGCTGAAAACGGGCTACGGACTGCACCACGGCATCGTGGAGACGATGGCTCACTATTTGGGTGCCAAGCAGGTCTCCCCGAAGGTCTCCTTCATCCTCGACATCGGCGGGCAGGATATGAAAGCCATCTTTGTGGAAAACCAAGCCATCCGGCGACTCGAAATCAACGAGGCCTGCTCCTCGGGCTGCGGCTCCTTTATCGAGACCTTCGCCAAGATGTTAGGATACAGTGTGGGCGACTTTGCCGGCATTGCCTGCGAAGCCCCGCATCCTTACGACCTCGGCACGCGCTGCACCGTCTTTATGAACTCCAAAGTGAAACAGGCAATGCGCGAGGGCGCCACGCCGGAGGACATCTCCGCCGGATTTGCCTATTCCGTCATCAAGAACTGTTTGTTCAAGGTATTGAAACTCAAAAAGGTGGAAGAACTGGGCGACCACATAGTCGTGCAAGGCGGCACCTTCAAAAACCTCGCCGTGGTGCGGGCATTGGAACTGCTCACCGACCGTGAGGTCCGTTTCTCCGACATCCCCGAGCTGATGGGGGCCTATGGCTGCGCCCTCTTCGCCAAAGAGCAGCCCGTGGAACGGGTACTGACCCTTGAAGAGTTGCTTTCCATTCAGCAATTCCAGACCGAACAGCAAGTGTGCCCTGGCTGTCCCAACCACTGCACCGTTGTGCAATACAAATTCTCCAACGGCAACTGCTACTATTCGGGCAACAACTGCGAGAAGGTTTTCGCCAACATCTCCGAAGGAATGCAGAAGGGCAAAAACCAGCATCACGAGCGTTTGAAACTGTTGTACAAGCGCCCTTCACTTCCCTTAAAGGAGGGCAGACTCAGAATTGGCATTCCCCGTTCCTTGGGAATGTTCGAGTTGTATCCCTTCTGGCACGCCCTGTTCAAGGCGTGCGGTTTCACCACGGTGCTTTCCGGGCCCTCCACGGTCAAGGAGTATGAAAAGGGGCTGCACACGGTGATGTCGGAGAACATCTGTTTCCCGGCGAAGCTGATGCACGGACACATCTACGACCTTGCTGAGCGCGGGGTGGACCGTATTTTCTATCCTTATATAGTGATGGAGCAGAAGGCCGACCCGCAGGTGCGCAACAGCTACAACTGTCCCATCGTGGCGGGTTATTCGGATGTCATCCGTAACGCCATCGACACGGAGGAGCGCTTCGGCATCCCGTTGGACGCGCCCGTGGTGTCGATGAACGACGACAAGCTGATGCGGGCCGGATGCCGCGACTATCTGAAGAGTCTCGGCGTGGACCGCAAGACGGCGGATGCCGCCATTGACGAGGCCAAGCGGGCCCTGCAGGAGTACATCCGCGAGCAACATCGCCGCGCGGTGGAGATTGTGGAGCAAGCCCGCCAAGAGAACCGGATGGTAGTGGTGCTGGCGGGCCGTCCCTACCACACCGACCCGCTGGTGCAGCACAAGATTTCCGATGTGCTGGCCGATATGGGCATCGACGTCGTCACGGAGTTCATCGCCGGCGACGAGGACGCCGAGGTATACAAAGAGCTGGTGGCCGTCACCCAGTGGACCTATCCCAACCGGGTGTTCAAGGCCGCCCATTATGTGGCCAACAGTCCCGACAACATACACTTTATGATGATCACCTCGTTCGGCTGCGGCCCTGATGCTTTCATCATCGACGAGACGCACGACATCCTTGACCGCAAGGGCAAGAGTTTCACGTTGCTGAAGGTGGATGACGTGAACAACATCGGTTCCTTGCGGCTGCGGGTGCGCTCGATGGTTGAGAGTCTGCAGTTCAGCCGCAAGATGGAGGTGAACAAGCCCTTCGTCACGACGCCGCCCTTCCAGGTGGCCGACCGCCGGAGAACCATTCTGGCCCCTTACTTCGCGGGCGGCTATTCGGAGTTCGTGCCCACCGTGTTCAAGATGGCGGGCTACAACATCATCAACTTGCCGTTGGGCGACAAGGAGTGCGTGGAGTTGGGGTTGCAGTATGCCAACAACGAGGTGTGCTACCCTGCCACCATCGTGGTGGGCAGTCTGCTGAAGGCGTTGCGCAGCGGCGACTATAATCTGGACGACGTGGCGGTCATCATCACGCAGACGGGCGGCCAGTGCCGAGCCACCAACTACATAATGCTGATCAAGAAGGCGATGGTAGCTGCCGGGTTCGAGAAGGTCCCGGTGTTGTCGTTAGCTTTGGGCGACACGTTAGCCAACGAGCAGCCGGGGTTCACGTATAATGTGCGTGAACTGGCCCTGCCCACCATCAACACGCTGCTGTACGCCGACAGTCTGTCGAGGCTTTATTACGCCTCGCGGCCGCGCGAGTTGCAGCCCGGAATGGCCAAGCAGCTGCACCAAAAGTACATCAACCGGGCCCTGCCGCTCATCGAGAAACGCGACTACAAAGGGCTGCGGAGGCTCCTCAAGGAGGCTGCCGGCGACTTTGCCGCCCACATCGACTGCACGAAAAAGTTACCGCAGATCGGGGTGGTGGGAGAAATCTACGTCAAGTACAACACCTTCGGGCATCTGAATGTGCTCGACTGGCTGGCCGACCACGGGGTGGAGGTCATCGCCCCCTCAATGTACAATTTCTTTATGAACAGCTTCGTAAACCGCCATATCAACAAGAAGATGCACATCCAGCCTGTCAGTTATCCGTTATGGATGACCGATGTGGTGTACAAGTTGATATACCGTTATGCGCGGAGTTTTGACGAGGCGTGTGCCGCGTTCCCCTATTACCGGCCGTACGCGGATATGTTCCACGATGCCAAGTTGGCCTCGCAGGTCATCAATATGGCCGCCAACTTCGGCGAGGGGTGGCTGATTCCGGCCGAGATGTCGGCGTTGGCGGAGAGCGGAGTGCACAACATCATCAGTTTGCAGCCCTTCGCCTGCATCTCGAACCACGTCATCTCCAAGGGCATAGAGCGCAAGATCCGGCAGATTTACCCGAAGCTGAACCTGCTGTTTCTGGACTTCGACGGAGGCACCTCCGAGGCCAACGTCTTCAACCGGTTGCACTTTATGATGGGAAATGAAGGGGCGTGATAACCCGGGCGGGCACCTATCACAATTTTTTTGTACTTTTGCGGCTCATTAAAATTGGATACAATGATGACACTGCAAGAATTCCAAGAAGACCTCAAGAGAGGCATCCCCAGCACTTTGCCCGCCGCAAAGCCCTATGACCCCAACGTCAACCACGCGCCCAAGCGCAAAGACATACTGACCAAGAAGGAGAAGCAGCTCGCCCTGCGCAACGCCCTCCGCTATTTCGACCCGTCGCTGCACGCCCAGCTGGCACCCGAGTTCGCCAAGGAGCTGCACGACTACGGCCGCATCTATATGTACCGCTATCGTCCGGACTACGAGATGTACGCCCGTCCCATCGACGCCTACCCCGCCAAGTGCAAGCAGGCGGCTGCCATTATGCTGATGATCCAGAACAACCTGGACCCCGCCGTGGCACAACATCCCCACGAGCTGATTACCTACGGCGGCAACGGCGCCGTGTTCCAGAACTGGGCCCAATACCGCCTCGTGATGAAATACCTCTCCGAGATGACCGACGAGCAGACCCTCGTGATGTACTCCGGCCACCCGCTCGGCCTCTTCCCCTCCCATAAGGACGCGCCCCGCGTGGTCGTGACCAACGGTATGGTGATTCCCAATTACTCCAAACCCGACGACTGGGAGCGGATGAACGCCCTCGGTGTCAGCCAGTACGGCCAGATGACCGCCGGCTCCTATATGTACATCGGTCCGCAAGGCATCGTGCACGGCACTACCATCACCGTGCTCAACGCCAGCCGCAAAATCGGCGGCGAGATTGGCGGCAAGCTCTTCGTGACCGCCGGCCTCGGCGGTATGTCGGGTGCCCAGCCCAAAGCCGGCAACATCGCCGGCGTGGTCTCCATCACCGCTGAAATCAACCCCGCCGCCACCCAAAAGCGCTTCGACCAAGGCTGGGTGGATGAGGTACACGACAACCTCGACGAGCTGTTCGTGAAGGTGAACGAGGCCCGCGCCCAGAAAATCGCCAAATCGTTCGCCTACCAGGGCAACATCGTGGACCTCTGGGAATACTGCGCCGCCCACGACATCCAAGTCGATCTCGGCAGCGACCAGACCTCCCTGCACAACCCGTGGGCCGGCGGCTACTATCCCGTGGGCATCTCCTTCGAGGACGCCAAGGTGATGATGGCCGAACAACCCGAGAAGTTCAAGGAGGCCGTGGAGGCCAGTCTGCGCCGCCAGGTGGCCGCCATCAACAAGCTGACCGCCAAGGGTATGTACTTCTTCGACTATGGCAACGCCTTCCTGTTGCAATCCTCCCGCGCCGGCGCCGACATCCTCAAAGAGGACGGCACCTTCCGCTACCCCTCCTACGTGCAGGACATTATGGGACCGATGTGCTTCGACTACGGCTTCGGTCCGTTCCGCTGGGTCTGCACCTCCGGCAAGCCCGAAGACCTTGACGTCACCGACCATATCGCGATGGATGTGCTGAAAGAGATCAGCGACCACGCGCCCGCCGAGATTTCACAACAGATGAAGGACAACATCACCTGGATCAGAGGGGCCAAGGAGAACCACCTGGTGGTGGGTTCCCAAGCCCGTATCCTGTACGCCGACTGCGAGGGCCGTACCAAGATTGCCGCCGAGTTCAACAAGGCGGTGCGCGACGGCAGACTCTCCGCGCCGGTCGTGCTGGGCCGCGACCACCACGACGTGAGCGGCACCGACTCCCCGTTCCGCGAGACCTCCAACATCTACGACGGCAGCAGCTTCTGTGCCGATATGGCCGTGCAGAACGTCATCGGCGACGGCTTCCGCGGCGCCACGTGGGTGAGCATCCACAACGGCGGCGGCGTCGGCTGGGGCGAAGTCATCAACGGCGGCTTCGGTATGGTGCTTGACGGCAGCGACGACAGCGACCGCAGACTCCGCTCAATGCTGTTCTGGGACGTGAACAACGGCATCAGCCGCCGCGCCTGGGCCCGCAACGACGGCGCCCTCTTCGCCATCAAGCGCGCAATGGAACTCTGCCCCGAACTCCACGTCACCCTGCCGAATATGGCGGATGACAAGTTGGTGGAAAAAATGTTTTAATGGTGATTAGTGATCAGTAAAATGCGACACTTCACCATACTACTCCTCATCACAATGACTCTCGCTTCCGCCTGCCACAAGCAGCCGGAGGCCATTGTCATCAAGCCTGACATTGAGAAGAACCACCTGGAGCGCAACCACATCTTCGGGTTGGTGAAGGTGATTGAGTCGCAGAGTTACCTCCTCAGGGACGATTCTCTCAGTCTGGCCGACACCAGCCGGCTGGCTGAGGTGCTCGCCTCCCGCACCCCCGACCTGACCTCCACGCAACGCTACACCGCCGACGGGTTCCTCACCCGCTACGTCAAGCACGACATCGCCACTGGCGACTCAGTGGTGCGGCGCTACACCTACAACAAAAAGGCCCAGATTGTGGAGTGGAAAGAGCGCACCTCCCGCGACACTGTGCGCACCATCGGCAAGTACCTCTACGACCGCAACGGCTTCATCACCGGCGAACAGGTGTTCCAGGGCGACAGCGTGGTAATGGCCTTTGCCCACACCACCGACGGCATCGGCAACATCATCCGCACCGCCCAGTCGTTCGGCGACTACACCACCCGCACTGAGACCAAGTACAACGAGAACGGGCTGGTGGCCAAGATCACCGAGTTCGAGCCCAACGGCAAGGTGTTCAAGACCGTCACCATCGAGTACGACAACTACGGCGACGAAGTGAACCGATGCGCCTACAAGTCTGGCAACCAGATGATTGAATACACCTACCACCTCTACTCCCAAGAGGGACGCCAGCTCAAGACCATCTACGAAGACAAAATCCACAAGGTGAAGGAATACACCTACTATTTCGACTTCGACAACCAGAACAACTGGCAGATTGAGGTCAAGGCCATCGACAACAAAATATACAGCATTCGCAAACGCAATTTCATTTATTATCCACAATAAAATAACCTTATCAGAATGGATTTAAGCAACATTTTATCGATTACAGGAAAAGGATCTCTTTACAAACTCATCTCCAGAGCCCCCAACAGTTTCATCGTGGAAGGATTGGAAGACGGCCACCGTTTCCCGGCCTTCTCCCACGACGGCGTGGCCACGCTGGACAACATCGCCATATTCACTGAAGACGAAGAGGTCTCCCTCCAGTCTGTTTTCCAATCCATCTTCAAGAAAGAAAACGGCCAGAAGGTTGCCGTTCCCAAAGACAACAACGCCCTGAAGGCCTATTTCGCCGAGGTGCTTCCCAACTACGACCGCGACCGTGTCTATGTGTCGAACATCAAGAAGGTGCTGGCGTGGTACAACATCCTCACCGAGCACCAGCTAATTGACTTGGAGGAGGAGAAGCCCCAGGAGGAAGAGGGCAAGAAAGAAGAATAGTGTTTAACAAGACATCATAATATGAAAGAGGAATACAACACTGAAAAGCATCGCGGTTGGGCGATATGGCTGAGCATTTTCGCCCTCCTGCTCATCGGCGTTGGCATCTTTTTCTATTACTCATTCTTCCGGCAAAGCCGGTCGGAGTTGATAGAAGCGGTGCCGACGGACGCACAGTACGTCTTCGAGATCAACGACAATCCCGCCTTCCAGAAGGGAATCGCCTCGATGGCGCCCTATTTCACGGAGGCGTTCGCCTTGGACGTGCTGCCCGCCTACGAGGACATCTACAAGCAGATGGCCGGCACTTACGACCTGACCATCTCGGGACATCCCAGCGCCAACGGCATCCGGGTGCTCTTTAACACGCACATCGAAAAAGCCGTGTTCAAGAAGCTGTTGCGGGCCCTCAGCATCGACCCCGCCAACTTCTCCTCTTTCGAGCACTACAAGATCTACACCTACGGTACGCACTTCAAGAGTCTCAAGTTCGCCTATTTCAATCACATACTGACTGTTTCCGACGATATTGACCTCCTGAAGAAGGCCCTCATCCAGCACACGCACCCCAAAAACCTGCTTTCCGACAAATCCTTCAAGGATCTCTACAACCTTACATCCAAGAACCTGAAGCAGAACTGGGTGTTGTTGCAGAATCCGGGCTACAGCCAGCACATCGCCACATTCCTCACCAAGGAGGCGTATGCCCGGCTGCGCAAGGCCATCCCGATGTCGGACTGGTCGGCCTTCCAAATCCGGATAGGGCACAACGAGGTGACCCTGTCGGGGTACACCGCCACCAACGATTTGCTGAAAGAGGCCGCCCGGCAGAATGCCAAACGTTCCTTTGACATCCCTTCGGAGATGCTGCCTTTCGACACGGAGTGGTACTACAAAAAGGCTGGCGAGAACTGCGCCACCTGCACCTTCTCCCTTGCGGGCGACTCGTCGAAGCACCACGAGTTCCTCCTCGTGATGCAAGACACCCTCCACAAAGTGCTTGTGCCCTTCGGCAGCGAGGAGCGCGCCGACGCCTTCCGCAACCAGCACCCGAGCGGCATCTATCCCATAACCGACAGCACCTTCATAAACCTCAAGAAACTGACGTCTGCTTCATACGCCCTCTTTGTGGAGCGCAGCAACGCCCTGCTCTTCGCCCCCTCCCCGGAGGCGCTGACCCTCTACTACAAGACGCTGAACAACAAAGGTGACATTTCCGACAACCGCTACTACCGGTTCTCGCAAAACAACGCTGCCTCCTCCAACCTCATCGACTTCACCTTCTACAACACGACACCCTCAACCCAGAATTTCTTCTCCCAGAAAGGCAAGTCGAGCTTCATTGGCAAAGATCTCGCCATCTTCTCCGCCAACTGCACGGACGTCACCGACCCATACGCTTCAGTGAATATTTACATAATGATGCAAGGAAAGAAGTAGCGATTTACGATTTGAGATTTACGATTTACGAGGTGCGATTTACGATTTGCGAGGTGCGGCCTCCATTCTCCATTCTCCATTCTCCATTCTCCATTCTCCATTCTCAATTCACCTCGTGGACCTTACGGGACTCGAACCCGTGACCTCGTCCATGCGAAGGACGCGCTCTACCAGCTGAGCTAAAGGCCCTGACAAAAAGAGGAGTGGACTCTTTATTTTCGGGCGGCAAAGATAGTTTTTTTTCCGATATACAGATTTTAAAAAAACAGCGATGACCGAAGCCACCGCTGTTTTTCAGTATTGGGGTTAAAACCTTTTATTTCAGCAGACGGAAGAACTCCACGAGGAGGTCCCAGCACATCTGCACGGTCTTGATCTCGAGTTTCTCATCGGGAGAGTGGACACCGCGAAGAGTCGGTCCAATGGAGACCATATCCAGGTCGGGGTATTTCTCCGAGAAGAGGCCGCATTCGAGGCCGGCGTGGATGGCCAGCACCTGCGGGTCCTTGTGGAAGAGGTTCTTGTAGGCATCCACCAAGACGTGGAGCACTTGGGAATCGGGATTGGGGTTCCAGCCGGGATAGCCGTCACCGGAGACCACATCGGCACCCACCATCCAGAACGCGGTGGAAACCTTATCGACCACGGCCTGCTTGCGCGACTCGACCGAGCTGCGCTGGCTGGTGGTAATCACAATCTTGTCGTCGGCCATCTTAACGGAAGCCAGGTTGGTGGAGGTCTCCACGAAGCCGGGGATATCCTGCGACATCGCCTGCACGCCGTGCGGGCACACGAGCAGGGCGTTCACCACGTCGATTTGGAAAGTCTCCTCCAGCACCTTGTCGGTGGGTTCGGCGGTTTCCATCGTCACAGTCACGCCAGCGTCTGTGGTGTGGAACTCGTTTTTGTAGGTAGCATCCATCTCCTTGATGTAAGCCTCCAGTTCGGAAGCCTTGTCAGCGGGCACAGCCACCACGGCATAGCCCTCACGGGCGATGGCGTTGCGGAGGTTGCCGGCGTTGATGTCGGCAATGCGCGTGCCATAGTCGCAGTAGGCGTTCCACAGCACCCGGGCGAGCAGTTTCACGGCGTTGCCGCGTCCCTTGTTGATATCATCACCGGAGTGGCCGCCTTGCAGACCCTTGACCGTGATCTTGTAGAAACGGTAGTCGCCGCCTTCCAGCTCCTTGACCTTCTCGTAGTCGCACTCAAGGGTGGCCACGGTGTCCTTGCCGCCGGCACAGCCGATGAAGAATTGGCCCTCATCCTCAGAGTCGAGGTTGATGAGCATCTTGCCAGTCATAAAGCCCGCTTCGAGGGCCTTGGCGCCCGACAGGCCAGTCTCCTCATCCACGGTGAAGAGGCACTCGATGGGGCCGTGTTCCAGTTCCTTGTCATCCAGAATAGCCAGGGCAATGGCCATACCGATGCCGTCGTCAGCACCCAACGTGGTGCCTTTGGCCTTGAGCCACTCGCCATCGACGTAAGTCTGGATGGGGTCTTTTTCAAAATCGAACTGGGTGTCGTTATTTTTCTCGCACACCATATCCATATGGGATTGGAAGATGACCGGGGTCACATTCTCCTTGCCGGGGGTGGCGGGTTTGGAAATCAGCACATTGCCGGCTTTGTCGCGCTTGGTGGGCAGGCCCAGGGCAATGCCCGTCTTCTCCAGCCATTCGGAAATCAGCGTCTCCTTCTTGGAAGGACGCGGAATCTTGGTGATTTCGTTGAAATAATAGAAAACCTTTGCGGGTTTCAGATTGAGCATTTCTTCGTTCATAGTCAAAGGAATTATTTTAAGGTTAATATTATTGATAGCTGTAAAAATTAGCCCGCAAAGATACACATAAAATTAAGACAAAAGAGGTTAAAAAAATTGTACTTTTGCGCCTTTTAAGTAAAACCCCTAAAATGAGTGATTTCTTCCTCAAAATATACCGTTTTCTAGCTCAAAGACAGCCCTTGATGTGGGGATTGCTGGCATTGTTCAGCGTCCTTTGCGTCATTGGGGCGTTGCGGTTGGATTTTGTGGAAGACATCAGCAGTTTCCTTCCCAACAGCAAGGAGAACGAGCGCATCAACTACGCCTACTCCCATTTGGGCGGCGACAACAAGATTATGGTCAACATCGCGCAGGCCGACACCGCCGCCGAACCGGATATGGAGTCGCTCTGCACCGCCGCCGACCTGCTGGCCGAGCGCCTCAACGCCGACACCGCGGGGCTGGTCAAGAGCGTGCTGTACAGTGTGGACGACAGCCAGATTGCGGAGGTTACGGACTTTGTGGTGGAGAATATGCCCTATTTCCTGACGGAAGAGGACTACGCCCGGATGGACACGATGCTCACGCCGGAACATATTCGGCAGCAGCTGGCGAATGACAAGCAGTTGCTCGCCTCCCCCATCCCGATGATGCGCGACATCATCCAACGCGACCCGCTATTCTTCTCCTCCCGTCTGTTGCAGACACTCCAGACCTTCCGTGTGGACGACCGTTACCGCATTGAGGAGGGACACATCTTCGACAAGAAGGGACAGGAGGCCCTGCTCGTCATCACCTCCAACTATCCCTTGAGCGAGACTCTCCACAACAGCGAGCTGCTGAACTGGCTTGACCAAAGCTGCCGCGAGGTGGAGCAAGAGATGGAGGGCAAAGTGCGCATCCACAGCTTCGGGGCCTCGCAGGTGTCGCTCACCAACTCGCAGCAAATCAAGCGCGACAGCTTCACGGCCCTCGCGTTAGCCTCGCTCCTCATCCTGGCCCTGCTCATCTATTACTACCGCAACACCCGCAGCATCGTGCTCATCTTCGTGTCCACTCTCTTTGGCGGGCTTTTCGCCTTAGGGGTTATCGCCCTGTGCAAAAGCACGGTGTCGCTCATCGCCATCGGGGTGGCCTCCATCATCCTCGGCATCGCCATCAACTATCCCATCCATTTCCTGTCGCACTTCAAGCGCACCGACGACAAGGAGCAGATCATCCGGGATATCGTGACGCCCCTGCTCATCGGCAACATCACCACGGTGGGCGCCTTCCTGAGCCTTCTGTTCATCAGTTCACCGGCAATGAAGGATCTGGGCCTTTTCTCCGCGCTGCTGCTGGTGGGCACCATCCTCTTCGTGCTGATATTCCTCCCCCATCTGATGGGCGACCGTTTCAAAGGTAGCAACCGCGAGCTGGCCTTCAAGCGCATCGCAGAAACCCGTCCGGAAAACATCCGCGGCATCTTCTGGATCGTGCTGGCCCTCACCATCGTGTTCGCCATCTTCAGCAAGCGCACCTCCTTCGACACCAATATGCATCATATCAACTATATGACGAAGGAGCAGCAGCAGGAGTTCGACAAACTGCGGGCCGAGGCCGACACCACCGTGCAGACACTCTACTGCGTGGCGGAAGGCACCACCCTGCAGGAAGCCCTGTGGCACAACGAAGAGGCCCAGCGGCTCATCTACCGACTGGCCAGCGGCGACAGCATCCGGAATGTCAGCGGCATCGGGACCTTCCTCCCGTCGCAGGCCCTGCAACAGCAACGCACCGAACGCTGGAACCGCTTCTGGGAAGGGCGCCGCGAAGCCTTCTGCACCGCCTTGGACGCTGCCGCCATCGCCAATGGCTTCCGCCCCGAGGCCTTCCAGCCCTGCAAGGATATCGTGATGGGCACCTACACCTCCCAACACGAAAGGCACTTCGACCCCATCCGCCAGCAGCTGGCTGCCAACTATATCAGCGAGGAAAAGGGGCGCGTGATGATTTACAACATCCTGCAGGTTGACAAGTCGCAGGCGGAAGCGGTGGAGCAACAGCTCAACACCGGCCACAAGGGCTTCTTTGCCTTCACCGACAGCTCCATCGCTGCAAGGTTGGTGGATGCCCTCTCGCACGACTTCCACTACGTGCTCTACATTTGCGGACTCATCGTCTTCGCCTTCCTGCTCTTCACCTTCGGAAGGTTGGAGATTTCCCTGATGGCTTTCCTGCCCCTCTTCACGGCCTGGATATGGATTCTCGGCATTATGGGCATCACCGGCATCCGGTTCAACATTGTCAACATCATCCTGGCCACCTTCATCTTCGGAATGGGCGATGACTATTCCATCTTCGTCACAGAAGGGCTGATTTACGAATACAAATACGGGCGAAAGATGCTATCGCAGTTCAAGAACAGCATCATCCTCTCCTCCTCCATTATGTTTATTGGTATCGGGATGATGATTTTCGCCAAGCATCCGGCGTTGCGCTCGTTAGCCCAGGTCACCATCATCGGGATGCTTACCGTGGTGCTGATGGCCTACGTCATTCCGCCGGTGGTCTTCAAATGGCTGACCACCCACAAGGGCAAGCTCCGCAAGCGTCCCGTCACCATACAGAACATCATCAGCAATGTCATCGGTTTCCCCTACTTCTTCTTCGGGGTGGTCGTATTGTCCATAGGCGGCTTTTTCCTGTTGCGCATCGGCAGGCCCACCGACAAGCACAAGCTGCAATACCACAAGCTCTTGCGGTTCCTGCTGCACTCCACCGCCAAGATTATTCCCAATTCCACTTTCAAGATTGAGAATCCCCATCAGGAGGCCTTCGTCAAGCCGGCCATCATCATCTGCAACCATCAGTCGCATTTTGACCTGCTGTATCTGCTCTCGCTGACGCCGAATGTCATCGCCCTCACCAACGATTGGGCGTGGAATATGCCTCTCTACCGGAGGATATTGAGAAACGGCGACTATCTGCCCGCCTCGTACGGGATGGACCAGAACTTCCCGAAGTTGCAGCAGATGGTCGAAAAGGGATACTCCATCCTCATCTTCCCCGAAGGCACACGTTCGGTTGACCACTCCATCCTGCGCTTCCACCAAGGGGCTTTCCATCTGGCCAACAAGTTAGGGCTTGACATCCTGCCCATTGTCACCCACGGCATCGGGGACATGTTCCCCAAGCGCGACACCTTCATCCACAAGGGGGATGTCACCATACACATCGGGGAGCGCATTCCCGCCGACAACACACAGTACCGCGCCGGCAAGACTCCCTTGGAGAGCGCCCGCGCCTTCCGCCAATACTATATCGAAGCCTACGACCGGATGCGCGACTGCCACGAGACGCTGAGTTACCTCTCCGATTTGGTGTACCACAACTACATCTACAAGGGAAAATCCGTGGAGAACGGCTGCCTCGGCAAGATGGGCAATCTCTTCTGGTTGGGCGATGCCCTGGACCAAGTGCCGCAAGGCGGACGGCTGCTCTACAAGCACTGCGGCAACGGCGAGCTGGCCCTGATGAGCGCCCTCTACCGCCGCGACCTCGACATCACGGCCTACGACCCCGACCCCGACTGCATCGATTTGGCCGCCCACTGTGCCGCCGTGCCCGGCAATCTGCACTACACCAACACCCTCCCATCCGAGGAGGATTTTCAAAACATCATTGACGAAAAAGACCTCCTATAGCCTATGAAAGACTCACGCTACGAAATCGCCATTCTCGGCAGCGGCCTCGGAGGGCTGGTCTGCGGATACATCCTCAGCAAAAACGGATACAAGGTCCTCCTGCTGGAAAAGGAAGCCCAGATTGGCGGGTGCCTGCAGACCTTCCGGCGCTTTGGTGTCAAGTTCGACACCGGGATGCACTATATCGGCAGTATGCTGGAGGGGCAGATCCTGCACCGTCTGTTCAGCTACCTCAACCTGACGGGGCGCGTGCCGCTGCAGCGCCTCGATTTGGAGGGCTATGACCGCTTTTCTATCGGAGGAAAAAGCTACCGCTACGCCTCCGGGTACGACCAATTCGTGGACGCACTTTCCGAGAGCTTCCCGCAAAACCGCCGCGACATCGAGGAGTATGTGCGACAGCTGAAGTCCATCGCCAACGCCTCGCCCCTCTACAATCTCCGCAAGGTGGAAGACAACGTCTTCATCGAGGCGGACTACATCAAGACGAGCGTCAACGACTTCATCGCAGGCGTCACCGGCAACCCGATGCTGCGCGACGTGCTGGCCGGAAACCTCCCCTTGTATGCCGGGGTGAAGGACAAGACGCCGACCTACATCCACGCGTTGATCAACAACTTCTACATCCAGAGTGCCTGGCGCATCATCGGTGGCAGCGACGTGATTGCGCACGCGCTGGCCGACTCCATACGCCATTTCGGCGGCGAGATCCGCACCCGCAGCGAGGTGGCCGAGATTGTGTGCGACGACACCCACGCCACAGGCATTCGCCTGACCAACGGCGAGTACATCGAGGCAGACTCCTTCATCTCCAACATCCACCCGCAGGCTGCCCTGCGTCTGTTGGACACGCACCTCATCCGCAAGGCCTACCGCGCCCGCATCCACGACCTGGAGAACACCATCTCCAACTTCACCGTCTATATCAAGTTCAAGGAAAAGGCGACGCCCTACCTCAACTACAACTACTATTTCTACAGCCACGATGACGTGTGGCAGGCCAACAACCGCCACGCCGGCGCGCCCCTGCAGAGCTATCTCTTTATGCACCAGTGCGCCGAAGCCAACCAGGTTTACGCCCAGAGCGCGGAGATGATCGGCTATATGAAATTCGACGAGGTGGCGAAATGGACCGACACTCTGCACGGACACCGCGGCGAGGAGTACCTCGAGTTCAAGCAGCGCACCGCCGAACACTACCTCGACGTGCTGGAACAATCCTTCCCCGGCATCCGCAACACCATCGAGGGCTACGAGACCTCCTCGCCCCTCACCTACCGCGACTACACCGCCACCGAGAATGGCTCGATGTACGGCATCATCCGCGACAAGAACTTCCCCACGCAGACCCTTGTGTCGCAGCGCACCAAAATCCCCAACCTCTTTATGACGGGGCAGAACATCAACTCGCACGGCATCCTCGGCGTCACCATCGGCGCCGCCCTCACCTGCGCCGAATTCTTGGGACTCAACAAAATAATAGACGAAATTGAGGGAAACTGAAAAATCAAACGAAGGTTTTACTCTTTTTTTTATTTTTGCAACCTTAAAAAAAAACAATAAGACAACAACCAAAACTTCAATATGAAACTGAAACTCATCTACCCGAAATGGAAAAAACTTCCAGGGCAGACCACCTTCAATCTGCCGCCCCACGGTCCGGTTGTTTTCGCCGCCACCTTGCCTGAAGAGGTGGAGGTATCGTTCACGGACGAAAACGTGGAGGACCTTGATATGGACGAGCAGTGCGACGTGGTGGCCATCAGTATGATGCTCACCACGCAGGTAAAGCGCGGCTGGGCCATTGCCGACGCCTACCGCGCCAAGGGCATCCCCGTGATGTTCGGCGGCATCTCCACGATGCTGCACGCCGAGGAGACCCTGCAGCACGCCGACTCCATCTTCCTCGGCGAGTCGGAGGGCCGCTCCGCCCAAGTTATCGAGGACCTCAAAAACGGCAAACTGAAGAAGGTGTACAACTATATGGGCAACCAGCCCGACATCGCCTTGGTGGGGCCCGCCCGCCGCGACCTCTACAAGCGCGAGCTCTACAACCACAAGGGCGTACAGATGGTGGACCTCTTCCACGCCTCCCGCGGATGCCGCTTCAGCTGCTACCCCTGCGCCGTCTCCTACCTCGGAGGCCGCTGCTTCCGCCCCAGACCCATCGACAAAACCATCGCCGACCTGGAGACCATCGACAATAACCGTCTCTTTATCGTGGACAACTCGCTGGCCCAGAACAAACAATGGGAGATGGACCTTTTCCGGGAGATGATTCCGCTGAAGAAAAAATGGATCAGCCACACCATCGAGGACGACCCGCAAGTGCTGGACCTCGCCGCACAAGCCGGCGCCTGGTATGTCTATCAGGCCGTGTATGACACCTCCGACTACATCAAGGAGCGCGTCAAAAGATACCACGACTACGGCATCGGCGTGGAGGGCACCATCCTCTTCGGTCTCGACAACCAGACCGAAGACGACATCCTCCGCCTCATCGACTTCCTCCTCAAGATAGACCTCGACCTCGCCGAGTTCACCATCCTCGCCCCCTTCCCGCACACCAAGGCCTACGACGACCTGATGCGGCAGGGCCGTATCTTCGACCACGACTGGGACCACTACAACGCCGGGCAGGTCGTCTATCAGCCCAAGAATATGTCGCCGGAGCGCCTGCAGGAACTCTACGAGTACGCCTGGAAGGCCTTCTACCAGGACGAGACTCAGGAGGAGAAGATGTTCAAGCTCTTCACCAACGTGATGCTCCGCGAGATGGAAGACGGCACCTACCGTCCCCGCGACCGCAAACTCGCCAACAAGAGTTTCGGCAAGGTTGTGGACAGAAGTAAGAGCCACTTTAATGAGTTTTAAGACTTCAGATCGAAATCGCAAATCGCAAATCGCAAATCGCAAATCGCAAATCGTAAATCGCACAATGAAAGTTCCTGAACATTATTACGACGAAATATTCAAGTTTGCCGGGCAGTGGGATATGCCCAGCGCCTGTGGACTGAAGATTATCAGAAAAGAGGACAAGACCTACGTCATCGTCACCGAGCTCTACCAGGAGAACCCGGGCACCTCGGTCACGTATGCCGGCGGCTCGCTGATCAAGCAGATTTGCGACCAGCGGAATCTGGACATCCACAATATTATATATATAGAATGCAATCCGAACACCAACTCCAAACTCTCCTTCTATGATGAGGAGATGTTTGAGGTCTCCTACGAAATGAACGACGATATGCCCGGCAATCTGAGCTACCGCCAGCTCAGCAAAGAGGAGATTCAGAAGATTGTAGAATAATATAAAACCAACGATGAAACGCTTATTTCTGATTATAGTATGCTCCCTCTGGGCCTGGGCGCTCAGTGCGCAGCCCAAACCCATAGCCCTTTGGAACAACGTGCCCTCTATGAAGGGCAAGCCCACGAAGTTGTATGCCTATCCGGCCCCAAAAAGCAACAACACCGGCATCGTGGTCATCATCTGTCCGGGCGGCAGCTATGCGCACACGATGGGCATCGCCACCGAGGGATTTGAAGTGGCCGAATGGCTCAACAGCCAGGGCATCAATGCCTTTGTCTTGAAATACCGTGTGGGTTCACAGGGCTACCACCACCCCGCGATGCTGCAGGATGTGCAGTATGCCATCCACTATGTGCGGCAGCACGCCAAGGAGTACGGCTACGATCCCCGCAAGCTCGGCGTGATGGGCTTCTCCGCCGGCGGGCACCTCGCCCTGATGGCCGGCGCCTTCGCCAAGGACAACCAGATCGCCGCCCTCGGCATCAAAGATGACATCCCCTTGCGGCCCGACTTCGTGGTGCCCGTCTATCCCGTCGTCTCGATGAAGGACGAGATTGCCCACAAGCGTTCCCGCCGCAACCTGCTCACCCGCCGTTACACGCCCGAGCAGCAGACCCGCTTCTCGATGGAACTGAGCATCCCGGCCAATATGCCCCCCACCTTCGTGGTGACCGCCAAGGACGACCCCGTGGTGGACTACCGCAACAGCGTCAAACTCGACCAGTCGCTGAGCAAAGCCGGCATCCCGCACCAGTTCCTGCTCTATGACACAGGCGGCCACGGCTACGGGATGAGCGAGAAAATAGCCCCAGAAGCCGGCCAATGGAAAAAAACTTTCCTGAAATGGCTGTCAACCTTGAAATTTTAACCATTCCTATCCATCTTTCAGCCCTTTAAGACAATGAATTTCATCCCTGAAATAGAATTCCAGCCCAAAGAGGTCATCCGCCAGTTCCAAGAGGAGAAACTGCGCGAGCATATCGCCTACCTGCAAGCATACTCCCCCTTCTACAAGAGAATGTTCGCCGACCATCACATCAACGTCGCCAACATCTCGTCGATGAACGACCTCCGGCATCTGCCTTTCACCGACAAGAAGGATCTGCAAATGCACAACTGGGACTTCCTCTGCACGCCCAAGAACCGGATCATCGACTACATCACCACATCGGGCACCTTAGGCGACCCGGTGACGTTTGCCTGCACCAACAGCGACCTGGAGCGACTGGCCTACAACGAGGCCATCTCCTTCGCCTGCGCAGGCCTCAAGCCCGGCAATGTGCTGCAGCTGATGACCACAATGGACAAGCGCTTTATGGCCGGGTTGGCCTATTTCCTCGGGCTCCGGAAATTAGGGGCAGGCGTCATCCGCGTGGGTAACGGCATCCCAGAACTGCAGTGGGACACCATCGCCCGCATCAAACCCGACACGGTAATGTGCATTCCCTCCTTCATCCTCCGCCTTATTGAGTACGCCGAAGAGCACGGCATCGACTACCGCAACTCCTCCATCAAGCGTATCATCGGCATCGGCGAAGGGCTGCGCGACCAGCATTTCGAGCTCAACTCCCTGGGCAAGAACATCAAGTCCAAATGGGACGTGGACCTCTTCGCCACCTACTCCTCCACGGAGATGTCGGCCACCTTCTCGGAATGCGAGTACGGTTGCGGCGGCCATCACCATCCGGAGCTATTGATTGTGGAGATTATCGGCGACAACGACGAGCCCGTTCCCGACGGGGAGGTGGGCGAAGTGGTGGTCACCACCCTCGGCGTGGAGGGAATGCCGCTGCTGCGTTTCCGCACCGGCGATATGGCCTGCATCCATCCCGAACCCTGCCGCTGCGGACGCACCACCTTCCGCATCAGCCCCATTGTGGGACGCAAAAACCACATGATCAAGTACAAGGGCACCACCCTCTATCCGCCCGCCCTCACCGAGGTGCTTACCAACACCGACTACGTGGAGAACTACTACATCACCATCGACACCAATCCCAACACCGGCACCGACGACGTGACCATCACGATAGGCCTGCGCCATCAGCCCGGATTCGACGTCGTCAAGGACATCAAGGACCGGTTCCGTGCCAAAGTGCGCGTCGCGCCCAACATCGTGGTGGACGACGTGGAGAACGTGCGCAAGGTAAACTTCCCCGCTATGAGCCGCAAACCCGTCACCCTCATCGACAAAAGAAAGCACGAATAGATGTTTGAGGAAACCCGCCCCTATAACGACAGTGAGATACCCGCTGCCATTGCCCGTGTGGCGTCCAATCCTTTTTTTGAGACGCTGGTCCGGTACCTGTTCCCCGACACCTCCGTGGAGGCGTTCCGGCAGGAGTTCCTCCGCATCGCCACCATCGACGAGTTTCAGGAAAAGGTGATGCTGAAAGCCATCTGGAACATCACCCACCGCACCTGCACCGACTTTACCTGGGATGGCTTCGGCCAGTTGGACTCGAAGTGCCGCTACACCTTCATTGCCAACCACCGCGACATTCTGATGGATGCCGCTCTGCTGCAGATCATCTTGCGGAAGCATCACCTGCGCACCTCGGAAATCACCTTCGGCAGCAACCTGATGAAAGGCGATATTGTCATTGACATCGGCAAGATGAACAAGATGTTCCGCATCGAGCGCGGGGGCACCGTGCACAGCTTCTACAGGAGTTCGATGGAAGTATCCTCTTATATGCGCTATGCCCTGTTGGAGAAGGGCGAGTCCACCTGGATAGCCCAGCGCAACGGGCGCACCAAGGACGGTCGCGACCTGACCGAGAGTGCGGTGCTCAAGATGTTCTCTATCAGCAGTTCCAAGCCCTTCGTGGAGAACCTGGCCGAGCTGAACATCACGCCGGTGGCTATCTCCTACGAGTACGAGCCCTGCGATTTCCTGAAGACGCAGGAGCTGTACATCTCGCAATACCAGCAGTACATCAAGGAGCCCGGCGAGGACCTGCACAGCATTTTGCAGGGGGTCACGCAGAAGAAAGGGCAGGTGCATCTGGCCATCACCCCCACCATCACGGCGGAGGAGCTGGCCGAGTGCGACCGATACGAGAAGAAACTCAAGTTCGAGCAGCTGGCCAAGCTCATCGACCAGCGCATTTACCGTCATTTCAGGTTATGGAAGACGCATTATATGGCCCACGACCTGCTGTATCAGGACCAGCAGTACGCCGACCGCTACACCCCTGCCGACCTGGACGCCTTCGTCAGCTATATGGAGAGCGGTCTGAATGGGCTCACCGGCGAGCGGGAGGAATTGCGGAGCATCTTCCTGAAAATCTACGCCAACGCGGTGGAGGCGGTGGTGGGTTGTTAGCGGTTAGCTAATAGCTAACAGCAAAAAGCCAAAAGCTAACTGCTAAAAAAAATTTCACTTTTTTTCCGTATCTTTGCCCGCGATAACCGGGTGGCCTTCGCGCCGCCTATACATTATTATTACTATGCCTGAAGAACAATTCATCGACTACGTCAAGATATTCGCCCGCTCGGGCAACGGGGGCGGCGGCTCCGCCCACCTGGCACACTACGCCCGCAACCCCAAGGGCGGCCCCGACGGCGGCGATGGCGGCAAGGGCGGCAGCGTCATCGCCCGCGGCAACCGCAACCTCTGGACCCTCCTACACCTCCGCTACACCAAACACGTGTTCGCCGAAAACGGCAGCTTCGGCCAGAAAAACCAATGCTTCGGCAAGGACGGCGCCGACGCCGTCATCGAGGTGCCCCTCGGCACCGTCATCAAACACGTGGAAACCGGCGAGACCATCGGCGAGGTGCTCGACGACGGCGAGGAACTCGTCATTATGAAGGGCGGCCGCGGCGGACTCGGTAACGTGCACTTCAAGAGCCCCACAATGCAGACCCCGCGCTTCGCCCAACCCGGCGAACCCGGCACCGAGGGCTGGATATCCCTCGAACTCAAAGTGCTCGCCGACGTGGGCCTCGTGGGCTTCCCCAACGCTGGCAAATCCACCCTCATCAGCAAACTCTCCAACGCCAAACCCAAAATCGCCAACTACCCCTTCACCACCCTCACCCCCAACCTCGGAATGGTGGCCTACCGAGACTTCCAGTCGTTCGTCATCGCCGACATCCCCGGCATCATCGAGGGCGCCTCCGAAGGCAAGGGCATCGGCCTGCGCTTCCTGCGCCACATCGAACGCAACTCCGTGCTGCTCTTTATGATCCCCGTCATCGGCGAGGAGGGCGTGCGTGGCGCCGACGAGGTCGTCCGCGAATACAAAATCCTCCGGAACGAACTCAACCAGTACAACCCCGAACTGCTCGACAAGAGCTACCTCGTGGCCCTCACCAAATGCGACGCCGCCGCCCCAGAGGAGGTGCAGGCCATTATGAAAGCCCTCCCCGACGATATGCCCGCCATAGACATCTCCTCCGTCACCGAATACCACCTCAACGAGCTCAAAGACCTGCTTTGGCTGCGTTTGGACAGCTAAAACGCCACCACACCCCCATAAGCCGAACTGAAACCCAGAATACAATCATCATACAAGATAAAAAAATGAGAAGAAAGGCAATTGCAAAAATATTGATTTACTTATAGTTACAAATTATATCGCCTTTTTATGAAAAAAAATATGTTTTCAACATCGGGATATTGAAAAAAAGTGTATTTTTGCAACCTCAAAAAATTAAACGAAAGCAAAGAGAAAAATGGCAAAGAAAGTTAAAGAAGCTCGTCAACAAGTCATCTTAGAATGCACGGAGCAAAAGGCAAGTGGCGTGCCTGGTATTTCCAGATATATTACAACCAAGAACAGAAAGAACACGCCCGACAGATTGGAACTGATGAAATACAATCCCTATCTGAAACGTATGACCTTACACAAAGAAGTTAAATAACAAACAATAAAAACACAAAAAGATGGCAAAGAAGGTTGTTGCAACATTGAAAAAACAAGGTGGCGTCACTTACACCAGAGTTGTGAAGATGGAACGCTCACCGAAGACCGGTGCCTACACGTTCAAAGAAGCTGTTGTAGAGTCCACCGCTGTGAAAGACTTTTTGGCTAAAAAGTAATATTTTGTTTTCATGGTTGAAAGAAGGTGCCCCACAAGGGCGCCTTTTTTCGTTTTGGAGTTTGCCCTATTTTTACTATTTTTGCACCATCATTTTCTCACACTAAAATTTACCGATTATGAAGAAGACACTTTTACCTCTTGTTTTGCTGGCGCTCACCCTGCTCTTCACCTCCTGCGACAACGGCATCACCGGGCTGCTCGAGCTCTTCACCGGCGACGCCACCTCCGTAGTCAACGGCGACTCGGAAGACAAATACACCTCCAGCATCATTATGTTCAACGAGGAGAGCGACCCTTCCTACGCCATCGGTCTGGCCACGGCGATGGACGTCACCGAGTTGGTACACATCTCCGGCGTCAAGGACCTTGAATTCCCGTTCCTCACCTATCGGTTGGTACACAACAACCTGTCGGCCAACACCAGACTCGAAGTCAACAACACCCTCACCGAAGAGGACCTCGTGGACTTTGACTACCGGAGCCTGCTCAGCGGCAAGTTCGCCAACAACCAGGTGGTGGGCATCGCCAAGACCCCCACACTCTTCTACGTGATGAAGAGCGGCAGTATCACCGTCACCAAAGTCAAGGACACCAAGGTGGAAGGCACCTACGCGGGCGACGCCTACGTCATCAACCTGGAGAACAGCCCGATGCTGTCGGACCAGACGGTACCCATCAGCGGCTCCTTCAGCAGCAAGGTCATCCCGATGATGGACTGGTTGCTCAAGTTACAAGAGGAAGAAGTTTTAGCGAAAGAATAAACACCTGAATATGAAAAAGATATTTATCGTATTTGCTTCGCTGCTCCTGATTTGCGGCTGCACAAAGAAACAAGACACCAACTGCGTGAACATCATCGGGAAACCCGATATCCAAGTGCAAGAGGGCCGTTTCACCCCGGAGGTGATGTGGGCGCTAGGCAAGATGGGAGAGAAAACCGTCTCCCCCGACGGCAAACAGATCGCCTACACCGTCACATACTACAATATGGACGAGAACAAGGGCAATGCCGAGATATACCTCATCCCCTCGGAGGGCGGTGAGGCCACCCAGCTTACCAAGACCGCCGAGAGCGAGTTCAACCTCGTATGGAAAGATGACAAGACCCTGCTCTTCTGCCGCGACAACAGCATTATGTCGATGGACGTGAAATCCAAAAAGGAGAAGACACTTGCCAGCGATGTGGAGCCCGGCGGCATCGAGGGCTTCAAACTCGCCCCCGACGGCAAGAGCATCGTCTATATCTCCACCAAAGCCGTGACGCGTCCCAACCACCTCGAGAAACTGTACGCCGGCCTCGACAAGACCACCGGCCGCATCAACGAGGACCTGATGTACCGCCACTGGGACGACTGGGTGGACTACTATCCCCAGATCTTCCTGGCCAAGTTCGACGGCAAGAAGGTGGATGTGAAAAATGCCGTCTGCATCATCGACAGCACCTTCGAGTGCCCGATGCGCCCGTGGGGCGGCGTGGAGCAGTACAACTACAGTCCCGACAGCAAGAAAATCGCTTACACCTGCCGCAAGAAGACCGGCAAAGACTACGCGCTTTCCACCAACAGCGACATATTCCTGTATGACATTGACAACAAGACCGTCAAGAACCTCAGCGAGGGCGTGATGGGCTACGACCAGAACCCCGTGTTCAGCCACGACGGCAAGATGATCGCCTGGGAGAGTATGGAACGCGACGGCTGCGAAAGCGACCAGCTCCGCCTGATGGTGATGGACCTCGCCACCGGCGAGCGCACCAATATGTCGGAGAACTTCGACTACAACTTCACCGGCATCAGCTGGACTGACAACGACCAGGAGATCCTGGGCGTGGTGAACTACCGCGGTATGGACGAGATTTTCGCCTGCAACCGCGCCACCAAGGAGTTCCGCCAGATCACGCACGGATACCACGACATCCACGGCTTTGAGCTGGTGAACGGCAAGCTCTACGCCGACCAGGTATCGATGCAGTACCCCGCTGAAATCTATGTCTATAACCTCAACGACGACAAAGCCGACGGCAAGAAGATTTCCGCCATCAACGACGACATCCTGTCGCAAGTGCGGATGGGCAAGGTGGAGGAGCACTGGATCAAGACCGTGGACGGCAAGGATATGCTCACCTGGCTGATTTATCCTTACAACTACGACAGCACGAAGACCTACCCTGCCCTGCTCTACTGCGAGGGCGGTCCGCAATCGATGGTGAGCCAGTTCTGGAGCACGCGCTGGAACTTTATGGTGATGAGCGGCGCCGAATACTTCATCATCGCGCCCAACCGCAGAGGCACAATCGGCTTCGGCACGGATTGGTGCGAGGCCATCAGCGGCGACTACGGCGGACTCTGTATGCAGGACTATATGCGCGCTGCCGACTATTTCACCGACAATGTGAAACAGATCGACAAGGAGCGCCTGGGTGCCTGCGGTGCCAGCTTCGGCGGATTCAGCGTTTATTGGCTCGCCGGCCACAACTACGACGTGCCCGGCTACCAAGACGGCCGTCGCCTCAAAGCACTCCTGGCTCACAACGGTATGTTCAACTTCGAGCAGCAATATCTTGAAACAGAAGAGCTTTGGTTCGAAAACTGGGATATCGGCGGACCTTACTGGGATTGGAACAACCCGCAGGTCAAGAAGAGCTACAGTTTTTCGCCTCACCTGTATGTTGACAAGTGGAATGCGCCCATCTGCGTCATTCACAGCGAGTTCGACTTCCGCATCGTGGCCTCCCAGGGTATGGCCGCCTACAACGCCGCCAAGCTGCGCGGTCTGGAGGCCCGTTACCTCTACTTCCCGGACGAGACGCACTGGGTGCTGAAACCGCAGAACAGCCTGCTGTGGCACCGCAATTTCATCGACTGGTTCGACTCGCACCTCAAATAAAAACAAACACTATGGGATTTTTTTCAATCTTTTCAAAAGAAAAAAAACAGGAATTAGACCAAGGTCTCCAGAAATCTAAGGAGAGCTTTTTCGCGAAACTGGCCAAGTCGGTCGTCGGCAAGTCGAAGGTTGACGATGACGTGCTCGACAATCTGGAAGAGGTGCTGGTCACTTCCGATGTCGGGGTGGAGACCACCCTGCGCATCATCGAGCGCATCGAGGCACGCGTTTCGCGCGACAAATACATCGGCACCGAGCAGCTCAACACCATCCTCAAGGAGGAGATTGCGGGGCTGCTGCTGGAGAACGACCTGGAGAAGGTCAACGACTTTGTCGTCCCCGAGATGGATACGCCCTACATCATCCTGGTGGTGGGCGTGAACGGTGTGGGCAAGACCACCACCATCGGCAAGTTGGCCTATCAGTTCAAGAAGAAGGGCTACAATGTGATGTTGGGGGCTGCCGACACGTTCCGTGCCGCGGCCATCGAGCAGTTGGAGGAGTGGGCGAAGCGCGCCGACGTGCCCATCGTGACCCAGAAGATGGGAGCCGACCCCGCCGCTGTGGCCTACGACACCGTGGCCTCCGCCATCGCCCGCAAGAGCGACGTGGTGCTCATCGACACAGCCGGCCGTCTGCACAACAAGACCAACCTGATGAACGAGCTGGTGAAGATCAAGAACGTCATCCGCAAGCTGGTGCCCGAGGGACCGCACGAGGTGATGCTTGTCTTGGACGGCTCCACCGGCCAAAACGCCTTCGAGCAGGCGCGCCAGTTCAGCGCCGCCACGGAGGTCTCCACCCTTGCCATCACCAAGCTCGACGGCACCGCCAAGGGCGGTGTGGTCATCGGCATCTCCGACCAGTTCAAGATTCCCATCAAATACATCGGCGTGGGCGAGAAGATCGACCAATTGCAAGTCTTCAACCGTATGGAGTTTGTGGACTCCCTGTTCCCCGACAACTGGTAGGCTATGCGCATCACGATCGATGAGAACTCGGGATTCTGTTTCGGCGTCATCCACGCCATCCGCACGGCGGAGGAGTACCTGCAGGCCCATCACACCCTCTACTGTCTGGGCGACATCGTGCACAACAACGAGGAGGTGAAGCGTCTCACGGACATCGGCCTGCGGGTGATCACGCCCGAGCAGTTCCGCACGCTGCACGACACCACAGTGCTCATCCGCGCGCACGGCGAGCCGCCCGAGACCTACCGCATCGCCCGCGAGAACCGCATCATCCTCATCGACGCCACCTGCCCCGTGGTGCTCAAGCTGCAGCAACGCATCCACGACTTCCACCTGTCGCCCGAAAACCGCGACAAGCAAATCCTCATTTTCGGCAAAAAGGGCCACGCCGAGGTGGTCGGGCTGATGGGACAGGCCGACAACCAGGTGCTGGTCATCTCCTCCTTTGAGGAAATTGACAAAATCGACTACAGCCGTCCGGCGATGCTCTACTCGCAGACCACCCAGAGTCTGGAGGACTACTACCGTCTCATCGACTGCATCCAAAGCCGCTACGACGCCTGCGGACACGGCGAGATGTTCCGTTACGCCGACACCATCTGCCGCAAGGTGGCCAACCGTGCGGCGCAGATCACGGAGTTCGCCCGCCAGCACGACGCCATCCTCTTCGTGTCGGGCGAGAAGAGTTCCAACGGTCTTTACCTATATGATGTATGCCGCAAGGCCAACCCAAACACCCATCTGGTCTCGCACGTGAGCCAGTTGGAGGGGCTGCCGCTCGAAGGGATGGACAGTGTGGGCATCTGCGGGGCCACCTCCACCCCGATGTGGTTGATGGAGGAGTTCAAGGCCAAGCTGGAAGCCAAAGAAAAATCGTAACAAAGGACAGAAAATATGCAAGAAAATCATATCTTTGCAGCGCAATAAAAAATATGGATATAGCCACAATACTCTCCGCTATTTTAACCCTTACGGCAGGCATCGGCATCTTCCTCGTCGCCTGTCAGATGATGAGCACCAACCTCGAATCCGTCTCATCCAACAAACTCAAGAGTCTTTTTTCCAACGCCGCCAAGAGCAAGTTGCTCGGGGTGGGCATTGGGGCGGTGGGCACGGCGGCCATCCAGAGTTCCGGTGCCACCACGGTGATGGCCATCGGCTTTGTGAACGCCGGCATTATCTCGTTAGTGCAGGCGGCCACCATCATCTACGGCGCCAACATCGGCACCACCATCACGGCACAGATCGTGGCCCTGGGTATGTTCGGGGCCGGCAGCGCCCTCACCACCGCCATCATCTTCTCCGCCTTCGCCGGCATCGGCGCCTTCATCACCCTTTTCGCCAAAAAGGAGTTCTGGAAAAGAATCGGCGGCATCCTCACTGGCTTCGGTATGCTCTTTGTAGGCCTTGACCTGATGAGCCAGTCGATGTCGGACTTCGCGGCCCTCGACTCGGTGAAGCTCTTCCTGGCGCGCATCAACAACCCGGTGCTGCTGGTCCTCATCGGGGCCTTGCTCACCGCCATCATCCAGAGTTCTTCGGTGATGACCTCCATTGCCCTGGCGATGGTCGTCACGCGGCTTATCAACATCGACCAAGGCATTTTCCTGACAATGGGGTCCAACATCGGCTCCTGTGTGGTGGCCCTCATCGCCGGTCTCACTTCCGGCCAAAACGCCAAACGCACCGCCTTGATACACCTCTTCTTCAACATCAGCGGCGTGGTCATCTTCCTGATTGTCGAGTTCATCCTGTGGCTCGTCTCCGGCCAGAACTTCTCCTACGGCTCGATGTTCACCCGTATGTTCCCGGGCGCCCCGCAGACCCAGCTGGCTATGTTCCACACCTTCTTCAACATCGCCACCGTGCTCATCATCCTGCCGCTGACACAACAGCTCGTGAATATGGTCTGCCGCCTAGTTCCCGACAACACCAACGAGTCGGATCCCGACGCACCGCACCTCTACTATCTGGATGACAATATGCTGAGCACTCCTCCGATGGCCATCCAGCAGACCAAACGCGAAATCCTCAATATGGCCGACCTCGCGATGCAAAATTTCAACCTCTCTCTGGACATCATCTGCACCCTTGACTTCAAAGAGTCCAAAAAATTCCAGGTCCGCGAAGAAGAGCTCAACTTCCTCAATCAGGCCATCATCGACTTTGTGGTCAAGCTTTCCGAAAAGCCGCAGCTCAGCCAGAACGACCATCTATACCTTTCCACAACCTTCCGTTCCGTGCGCGATTTGGAGCGTATCGGCGACTATGCCGAGAACATCGTGGAGTATGCCGAGAGTCTCCGTTTCCTGAACCACAAATTCTCGAAGGAGGCCATCCAGGAGATCCGGCAGGTGCAGAGCCGCATCAGCGACTTGTACGACAAGATCATCGTGGCCTACACCGACGAGAGCATCGAGGCTTTGGAGGAGGCCAATGTCATAGAGGATGAAATCGACGACATCACCAAGGCGATGGAAGACAACCACATTCATCGTCTGGAGGCCGGCATCTGCGGGGCCGACGTGGGCGCCCAGTACCTCTCGCTATCGTCCAACGCCGAGCGTGTGGCCGACCACCTCATCAACGTGGGCAAGACAATACGGAAGATTACAAACTAACTGCAATACATTCAACAGCCCCGCAGGGGCAAGAGCTTGGTAGCCCTCCACAAGGCCATAGGCCGCCGTGGAGAGATTAATGGAGAAATTAATAATAAAACAACAATATTATGAAAAGAGCGATTATCAGTGTCAGCGACAAGACGGGCATCGTGCCGTTTGCGGCGGGGCTCGTGGAATTGGGTTACGAAATCATATCCACCGGGGGCACCAAGCGGGCCTTGGACGAGGCTGGGGTGAAGACCATCGGCATCAGTGAGGTGACGGGGTTCCCGGAGATTATGGACGGCCGTGTGAAGACCCTGCATCCCAAGGTGCACGGGGGGCTGTTGGCCATCCGCGACAACGAGAAGCACCAGGCCGAGATGCGCGAGAACGGCATCGAGCCCATTGATATGGTGGTGGTGAACCTCTACCCCTTCAAGCAGACCATCGAGAAGGCGGGCGTCACATACGAAGACGCCATCGAGAACATCGACATCGGAGGTCCGACGATGCTGAGGAGCGCCGCCAAGAACCACAAGTTCGTCACCGTGGTGGTGGACAGCGCCGACTACGACACTGTGCTGGCAGAACTGAAGGCCCAGGGCGACACCACTTTCGAGACGCGCCGCCGGCTGGCCGCCAAGGTGTTCCGTCACACCGCCTCTTACGACACCTACATCTCCACCTATCTCACGGAGCAGGCTGGCGAGCAGGAGCCCGAGAGCATATCGCTCACCTTCACCCGCAAGCAGAGTCTGCGCTACGGCGAAAACCCGCACCAGGAGGCCACCTTCTATGCGGGCAAAAAACAGGGCTATTCCATTGCGTGGGCCGAGCAGTTGCACGGCAAAGAACTCTCATACAACAATATACAGGATGCTGACGCCACCTTGCAGATACTCCGCGAGTTCACGGAGCCGGCGATGGTGGCCGTGAAGCACAAGAACCCCTGCGGCGTAGGCCTGGGCGCCAATGCCCTGGAAGCCTGGCAGCGTGCCTACGAGGCCGACCCCGTCTCCATCTTCGGCGGCATCGTGGCCTCCAACCGCGAGATTGACCTCGCCACCGCCGAGGCGATGAAGCCCGTGTTCCTGGAGATCATCCTCGCCCCGAGTTTCACGCCCGAGGCCTTCGAGCATCTGGCCACCAAGAAGAACATCCGCCTGATGACCTTCGACCCCTGCACTGAGGGGGGCGACGACAAGATGTTCATCAGCGTGCGCGGCGGTATGCTGCAGCAGACCATCGACAACAAATCGACGGAAGACTATGAGCTGAACGTGGTGACGGATAAAAAGCCCACGGATGCCGAGATGAAGGATCTTTTCTTGGCAATGAAGATATGCAAGCACGTGCGTTCCAACGCCATCACGGTGGCCAAGGACGGGAAGATTGCCGGCATCGGCGCGGGACAGATGAACCGCGTGGGCGCCGCCCACATCGCCTTTGAGGAGGCCAAGGAAAAGGGCATCACCTCTGGGCTCTGCTTGGCCAGCGACGCCTTCTTCCCCTTCGACGACGTGGTGAAGATGGCCGCCCAGTACGGCGTCACCGCCATCATCCAACCCGGTGGCTCGGTCCGCGATGAGGACTCCATCAAGGCCTGCAACGAGTTGGGTATCGCGATGGTGTTCACGGGAGTGAGACATTTTAAGCACTGATGCTATGCCCATCAATCCTCAAATCGACCCTTCCTGGAAAGAGGTGCTGTGGGACCAGTTCCAGGCCCCGTATTTCGCCCAGTTGAAAGCTTTTCTTGTGGAAGAGAAGCGGCAGTATCAGGTGTTCCCGCCGGGGCCGTGCATCTTCAACGCCTTCAACAGCACGCCGTTTGACGAGGTGAAGGTGGTGATCATCGGGCAGGACCCCTATCACGACGTGGGGCAGGCCCACGGACTCTGTTTTTCGGTGCAGGACGGGGTGCCTTTTCCCCGCTCGCTGCAGAACATCTTCAAGGAGTTGCACGATGATGTGGGGTTCCAGATGCCCCGCAGCGGCAATCTCCAGAAATGGGCGGCTCAGGGCATCCTGTTGCTGAACGCCACGCTAACCGTGCGCGCCCACTGTGCCGGCTCGCACCAGGGCCACGGCTGGGAGACCTTCACCGACTGCGCCATCCAACGGCTCTCTGAGCGCCGCGAGGGACTCGTGTTCCTCCTTTGGGGCAACTTCGCCATCAACAAGCGCACCCTCATCGACACGAGCAAGCACTATGTACTCACCGCCGCCCACCCCTCGCCCCTTTCCGCCTCCCGGGGCTTCTTCGGCTGCCGACACTTCTCCAAGACCAACGAACTGCTCACCCGTATGGGCAAAACTCCCATTGACTGGCAACTCTGATTCTGCCCGCCAATCCTTTTGTCTTTCAATCATTTAATCCACATTTTCTTGTTCAATTCTTTTCCAAAATAGCGGAAAAGCGATTGTATTTCGCCCTATTTTTGTCAGTTTTAAAATAGGTGTACTCTGTTATGTCAGTTTTGGGACTTTTCTTACCAAAAAACAATGACAATAGACGTATTACCGCTGACAAAAGAAGATGCTGAAAGAAGAGCAAAAAAGAGTCCGGATACCTTTGCTGGCGCTCCTTTGGGGCGTGATGCTGCTATGGGCGGCCGGGCCCTGTTTTGCCACAACGACGGTCATTGACACGCTGCTCTGCCAAGGGGCTGTCTTCCAGCACAACGGCCACCATTATAGCGAGCCTGGCGTCTATTACGACACGTTGGTGGCGGCAGACGGTCAGGTGCACATCGACACTCTCCGGCTGCACGCTCCCGTCGTCACGGGCGCCACCTTCCTGTGTTTTGATGCCGAAGACTCGCTGTTCGCACCCCTCGTGGCCGACTATTACCACTGGAACACGGGCGACACCACCCGGGGCATCCGGATCTCAGAGCCAGGCTATTACAGCGTGCGGCTGGCAGACGGAGCGGGCTGCTTTGCCGCCACGCGCGTCACGCAATCATACGACCCCATACGGTCCATCCATCTTCCCGCAATGTGCGCTGGATTCCCGCAGCCCATCACCATCGGGTACGGCGACGGGTACAACGTCTCGCTCGGCCGCACCGACGCCCACATCAGTCGCGCCGACACCATCTTCCTGCCCGACGGCATCGACTGCGGAAACGGATGTTCCTACATCTCATCGGTAACTTTCAGCGGATTCCCCGAATATGACACCATAACCTCGGTTAATGACATCCTCTACGTCAAACTCTCCATCGAGCACGAGTGGATTGGCGACCTGTGGATACAGCTCACTTGCCCCAATGGGCAACACACCTCCATCCTGAAAAAATATCCCAATTCCAACGGGCAAACCAGTTCGTGCAGCGACTCCATCCCCGCCTCGGAATGGCATTCATACGCAAACTACAACTACAAGTTCGGTGTCCCCAACTTCATCAACCACGATCCGATATGTGACGCAAGCGTAAACACCATCGGCGTCTGTCGCGACTACTGCTGGTCGGAGGCCGACAATCAAGGTTATGTCTATTCCCCTGGCAGTTACGTCTATGCCACCAGCAACCGCACCACCGAAATCAACAATTCCTTGAACAACGGGCACGGCTGGCAGCAGACCCTGTTCTGCAAACCGACCAATATGGCCAATATGAGCAACGTGTTCCGTCCCGACGGCTCATTCAGCGACCTGATTGGCTGTCCGGTGAACGGCGAATGGAAAATCGAGGTGATGGACGGGTGGAGTCAGCACAACGGATATCTTTGCGGGTGGGAACTCGCTTTGGCTGATGGCATGATTTACGATGGCACGGTCGTGAATGCTTCCAGCACCAGCACCGGAATGCTCCAGATTGACAGTACCACCTTTGTTGTGATGCCGCCGGACACCATCCACAGCGACACCACCATCACCTACCCGCTCACGTTGACCGACAACCACGGGTGCGAGTACGATACCGTCTTACATATCCTCATCCACCCTCTGGCACAATCCTCCCAATCTTCGGAGATATGCCAAGGCGACACCCTGCGTTATCTGGGAGCCTCCTTGACCAGTGCCGGCAACTATCCCTTCTATTTCCCGGGTTCCAACGGCTGCGACTCCGTCGCCTACCTGCGGCTGATGGTCAACCCGTCACCGCGAACCGAGATTTGGGACACGGTCTGCGATATCCGGGTCTGGAACGGCATCACCTATAACAATTCGGGCAACTACACCCAGTTTTTCCAGACCGCCCACGGTTGCGACAGCATCGTCACCCTGCACCTTATCGTCAACCATTCCACCCACACGGAATGGCAAGATACCGTTTGCGACAGTTTGCGGTGGAACGACTCGCTCTACATCACCTCCGGCACCTACACCCAGCATTTCCAGACCACACACGGCTGCGACAGCACCGTCACGCTCAACCTCACGGTTAAACACTCCGCCCATACGGAATGGAGCCAGACCGTTTGCGACAGCTTGCGATGGAACGATCTGTTGTACACCACCTCCGGCGACCACACCCAGCATCTGTTCACCACGCACGGCTGCGACAGCACCGTAGTGTTGCACCTCACCGTCAATCGCTCAGTCGCTACGGGATGGCACGACACCGTGTGCGACAGTCTGCGATGGAACGACTCGCTCTACACCTCCTCCGGTCTATACACCCAGCATCTGCAGACCATCCACGGCTGCGACAGCACAGTAACACTGCTGCTCACGGTCAACCCTTCTACGCACACGGAATGGAGCCAGACCGTTTGCGACAGCTTGCGATGGAACGATGTGTTGTACACCACTTCCGGTGACCATATCCAACGTCTCCGCACCGCTCACAACTGCGACAGCATTGTCACGCTGCACCTTACTGTAAACCGATCCGCACACACGGAGTGGAGCCGGACCGTGTGCGACAGCTTGCGGTGGAACGACTCGCTTTACACCACTTCCGGCGACCACATCCAGCATTTCCAGACCTCTCTCGGTTGCGACAGCACGGTGACCTTGCACCTCACCGTCAACCGCTCCGCCCAGACTGAGTGGAGCCACACCGCGTGCGACAGCCTGCGATGGAACGGCGTGCTGTACACCACCAGTGGCGACCACACCCAACATTTGCTTACCGAGCACGGCTGCGACAGCACCGTCACACTGCATCTTACAGTGAACCACTCCGCCTCCAGCGAGTGGAGCCAGACCGTGTGCGACAGTCTGCGGTGGAACGGTGTTTTGTACACCACATCGGGGAATCATATCCAACACCTGCAGACCGCCACCAACTGCGACAGTATGGTGACCTTGCACCTCACCGTCCATCCTTCTGCCCACACGGAGTGGAGCCAGACTGTTTGCGACAGTTTACGGTGGAACGACGTGTTATACACCACCAGCGGAGACCACACCCAGCATTTCCAGACCGCACACGGCTGCGACAGTGCGGTGACACTGCATCTTACCGTCCATCATTCGGTGGCACAGGAACGCTCGGCCACGGCGTGCGACAGTCTGCGGTGGAACGACTCGTTGTACACCATCTCCGGCCGCTACGTTCAGCATTTCCAAACCATTCACGGCTGCGACAGCACCGTCACAATGCGCCTCACAGTCCATTATTCAGCGGACTCAACCATTGCGGCCACCGTCTGTGACAGTTTGCGCTGGAATGACTCGCTCTACACCACCTCCGGCATCTACACCCAGCATTTCCGGACCATTCACGGCTGCGACAGCACTGTCACACTGCATCTCACTGTCCACCAATCGGTGGCTCAGGAGCATTCGGCCACCGTGTGCGACAGCCTGCGATGGTACGACTCTTTGTACACCGTTACCGGAGACTACACCCACCATTTCCAGACCGTCAATGGCTGCGACAGCGCCATCACGCTGCATCTCACTGTCCACCAATCGGTGGTTCAAGAGCGTTCGGCCACGGTCTGCGACAGTTTGCGGTGGAACGACTCGCTGTACACCGTCTCCGGCATTTACACACAACATTTCCATACCGTCAATGGCTGCGACAGCACCGTAACGATAGACCTCACCGTCCATCATTCGGCAAGTACGGCCCTTACCTCCACTGTTTGTGACAGTTTGCGATGGAATGATTCGTTATACACCCTTTCCGGCATCTACACCCAGCATCTACAGACCGCACACGGCTGCGACAGCACCGTCACACTGGCGCTCACGGTGCTGACAAGCCCGAGAAGCACGTTGTACGACACTATTGTGGAGAACGCACTGCCATACGACACGTTGGGGTTGCATTTCACCGCTTCGGGCGTGCAGTCGGCGGCCATTCCGTCGGCCAGCGGATGCGACAGCCTCGTCACCGTAGTGCTGGAGGTGTTGCCCAACACATACTTGTCGTACGACACGGCGGTATGCGCGTCGGCATTACCGTTGGCTTGGCGCGGGCATCTCTTCACAGCAGCTGGCGAATGGCGCGACACGCTGCTCAATCCCAACGGCACCAGCTGTTACGTGAGCGCCACGCTGACCCAATACCCACAGCCCGTCTTGTCCATCTCGGGGCGGACGCATCCCGGCTGTTACGGCACCACCACAGGCTCGCTCACCGCCACGGTCACGGGAGGCACGCCCCCCTACAGTTTCCAGTGGCAGGAGGCGAATCAAACGACACCTCTGAATATGGCGACCTCCACGGTCAGCAATCTCCCTGCCGGTGCCTATTGGGCACAAGTCACTGACGCGCACCAATGCAGCGCCGCCGACAGTGCCTCACTGCACTATCTTTACGGCGAGATGACACCCGGGCAAATCAGTGCCAATCAGGAGGTGTGTGAAGGCAACATAGCCGCGCCGTTGACAGGCTCGGCGGCCAGCGGCGGCAGCAACAGCTCCTATCAGTGGCAAGTCTCCTACAACGGCACCACGTTCAGCCCCGCGCCGGGCACCAACAACACGCAGAACTTCACGCCCGACACGGTCACACAGTGGCGGATGTACCGGCGCGCCTGGATCAGCGCCCTCTGCGGCACGCAATACAGCAACGCGGTCACCGTGCAGTCGCTGCCTACACCGCGCGACACCATCCACGCCTCCGTCTGCCAAGACCACGCTTTCGACTCGCTGGCCTTTCACGTCAACGCCTTCGACACGCACCTGCCCGGCACCATAGTGCGCATCAACCGGGCACAGACCATCTACCAGTGCGACTCCATCGTCACCCTTTTGCTGAGTGTTCTGCCCTCCGCACACGACACCCTGCACGACGAAGTGTGCCAGAACAATCCCTACGAGGCAAACGGGTTCCAGATTCCCAGTGACAGCACATCGGCACCAGGCATCCGCATTTACCAGCGGCAACTTGTACAAACCGACTGCGGCTGCGACAGCATCGTGACGCTGATTCTCACCGTCAATCCAACTTATCGGATTGAGATACAGGACCACATTTGCGAAGGTGACGGGTACAGCCAGCACGGCTTCAGACTCTCCGCTGGGGAAACCATCGGGGCCGACCACCTGCAACGGCGGCAGGAGTTGCACACACAGCTTGGTTGCGACAGCATCATAATCTTGGACCTGGACATCACCGACACTGCCTTGACCATTGACACCTATCCGTACGATTTCTGCGAAGAGTACGAGTTGACGCTGACGGCGAGTTCGCCATTGGGCAACTATCTCTGGAACAACGGCGAGAGCAGCGCCTCCGTGGAGGTCCACTCGCCGGGATACTACAGTGTCACCGCCTCCGACGGCGACTGTTCCGCCACGGTCGGCATCTCCATACAGCCCTGCGATATGACGCTATTCCTCCCCAACGCCATCTCGCCCAGCAACCACGACGGACTGAACGATGATTTCCATCTCGAAGCGGGCTATCAAAGGCAAATCACCGACTTTTCCATTCGCATCTTCGACCGTTGGGGAAATCTCGTATTCGCATCCACCGACAAGAATTTCCGTTGGCAAGGAGAACAAAACGGAACGATCATCCCGAACACAACCTACAATTATGTCATCAAATACAGAGACCTCTACGGTGAGGAATTTACCGCAAAGGGTACCATAATTGTTTTATAATCAGCTTTTTATAAAAAATCGAACCATTTTATATTTTTTGTATCTTCGCCACTTAATATATTAGCGATAATAGCGTTAAAAAGATTCAACAATTTTGTAATAAAAAAAAGAAAAGTAACCTAAAAAAATGAATTTGAAACAAACATTTTCGGCCATTTTGCTGCTAATCATTGGCATATTGACTGGAAGAGCCCAAACCACCGTGGAGGTTCGGCTCCAGGATGGTGGCGTTCACTCATACGAAATGGGGGCCACAGGCAAACTATACTTCCAAAATGACTATCTCTTTATTGATGATGGCACAAACATTCCATACTCCCACTTGGTTTCCAACATAGAGAAGATGCTTTTTTCCTACGAGGTCTCCATTGAGGATATCGAAACGGCGGATTGCAAGGTATATCCGAATCCTGCCTCTTCATTCTTGAAAATCAATGTCAACAATACCGAAATCATTCATTATCAGCTCTTTTCGATAGACGGAAGGATGCTGATGGCAGGAGATTGCCACAACGATGAAGGCATCAACGTAAGCACTCTTCCACAGGGTCTTTATCTTTTGAAGGTCAATGGTCAAACCTTTAAAATCTCGAAACTATGAAAAAGACCTTGTGCATCCTTATAGCTTTATTCAGTCTCTGTTCCGTAAAGGCGCAGGAGTACTTGCATCTATACGACGGCGGCCACGTCATCTTCGAGAAGCCCGTCACCCAAATCGACAGCATCTTTTTCCAGAACGGAAACTCCATATTCTCGTGCACCGACGACTACAGGACTTTTGCCATCCACAATGTGGACAGCATCACTTTCAGCGGCGACACGCTGATGGGGGCGCGCGACATCTACATCATCTACAACGGGAGCAATGTCACCGTCGTCAACCCCTTGGCAAGTGACGGGGTGACCATCACCACCGCAGGCGCGGATGTGACCGTGGTCTCCACCGCGGGCATCCAGGATGTGGTCTATCATCTGTCGGGCAGCACCACCGAGGGCTCGCTCACCATCACGCCCGACAAGCGGCTCACGCTCTCCCTTGAGGGGGTTTCCATCACCAACAGTGACGGACCTGCCATAGAGGTGCTGGTGGACAAGGCAGTCACAGTCATCCTAGCCAACGGCAGCGAGAACTTCCTCAACGACGGAGCCGGCAGCTCCAAGAAGGCGGCCCTGCAGAGCAAGAGCCAGCTGACGTTTGACGGCACCGGCACCCTGACCGTGAACGGCAACAAGCGCAACGGCATCCACAGCGACGACTACGTGCAGATCAATAGCGGCACCATTGTGGTGTCATCTGCCGTGGCCGACGGCATCCATTGCGACTGGTTCGTAATGAACAACGGCACGCTCCAGATCACCGCCTCCGGCGACGGCATTGACGGCGACGAGGGCTTTGTGGAGATCAACGGCGGCAGCATCACGGTGAACGTGGCCACTGCCGACTCGAAAGGCATCAAGTGCGACAGCACCGTCACCGTGAACGGGGGCAATATCCACGTCACGGCATCAGGCGACCAGTCGAAGGCCCTCAAAAGCGGCCGGAATATGTACATCCACGGCGGTGAAATCGTCATCAATGCCACAGGCACTTACGTCAGTGAGACCACCACGGACGGCGTTGACCTCTCCTACTGCACCGGCATCAAGGTCGGGGGCGACCTGTTCGTCACAGGCGGCACCACCACAGTGACCTGTCCGAGCAGCAATGCGGGTGGCAAGGCGGTGAGCAGCGACGGCAACATCACCATCACCGACGGCGTATTGAACCTGACGGCGACGGGGGCTTGCAACAAGTACCTGGTCACGGGCAGCACCTACGACAGTTACTCTTCGGTCTGTTTGAAGAGCAATTCCGACATCACCATCAGCGGCGGCACCATCACGGCCACTGCCGGCGGGCGGGCCATCAGCTGCGACGGCAACTACACGCAGAGCGGCGGCACGATTACGGCCAGCACCAGCGCGGCGGGCTTCACCACGATGGGCAGCGGCACCTCCTGCACCGACGGCTTTGCCGCCGCGTGTCTGAACGTGGACGGCGACATCCAGTTTGTGGCCGGTCATTTCCACGGCACCAGCACCGGCAAGGGAGGCCGTGGCATCAAGTGTGACGGAGCGCTCACCGTGGGCGTGGCGGGGGCAGCCGACAGCCTGGCTTCAATTTACGTGACCACCAGCGGCGCACCCGTTAACGTGAGCAGCGGCGGTGGCGGCTGGCCCGGCGGCGGCGGAAGCAGCTCCGACTATTGGAAAGGACTGCCCAAAGGCGTGAAGGTGGAGGGCAACCTCACCGTCAACAGCGGGCACTTGCAGAGCTACTGTTCGCAGACCAGCGGCAGCACCACCGGGGAAGCCATTGAAACCAAGGCAAACCTGTATATCAACGGGGGCTTCGTGGAAGCCAACTCCTATGACGACGCCATCAACGCCAACAATTACATCCAGATCACGGGAGGCAACGTGTGGGCCTACGCCCGCGGCAACGACGGGATGGACTGCAACGGCACTCGCATCGACGTCAGCGGGGGCACCGTCATCATTCGCGGGACCGAAGTGGCCATTGACGACAACGGCGACCACGGCGGCCGGCTCTATGTGACGGGCGGCACCATCATCCTGGTGGGCGGCAATATGGGCACCACAGAGGCCACGCCTTCCCTGACCGGCCAGAAGGGAGTCACCCTCAGCAGCGGCGGAGGTGGCGGCTGGCCCGGCGGCGGAGGTGGTGGTGGCAGCACCCTGGCCACCAACGGCTTCTGCCTGAAAAACAGCAGCGGCACGAACATCATCACCTTCAAGTGGCCCAACGTCAGCGGAAGCGGATTCTACAACACGCCTATGCCAGCATTGGATGTTATGGAGGGCGACGGGCTCAAGTCCGTCACCGTCAACTCCGGCGTATATGTCACCTCACCCGCCATTCAAAGCGGAACCTATACCTACTTCACCTCGCCCACCATCAGCGGAGGCACCAACTGGCACGGTCTCTACACCGGCGCCACCGTCAACACGTCTGGCAACGGCACCAACGTTACCGCACAATAAACCAAACCAACAACACTGGAAATGTACACAGTCAAATCGTTAGAAAAGAAAAACAAAGGGCAAAAGAGCACTGGCAGGTCCAAATGGATCAAACCCTTTTGGATATGTTATTTCTCCGTCATCGGCCTACTTGCCCTGTTCTTCCTTCTCATCTCTTTGGGATGGATCGGCTATATGCCTTCATTCACGGAGCTGGAAAACCCGGACGCCAACCTGGCCACGGAGGTCATCTCCGCCGATGGCGAGTTGCTGGGCACCTATTATCTGGAAAACCGCTCGAACTGCAAATACAAGGACCTCTCGCAATCCCTGAAGGACGCCTTGATTGCCACGGAGGACTCGCGGTTCTACAAGCACTCCGGTGTGGATGCCAAGGCGCTGTTCCGTGTGGGCGTGGGTGTGCTCACAAGGCACCACAAGGGCGGCGGCAGCACCATCACCCAGCAGCTGGCCAAGAACCTATTCCCGCGTGACCAGAGGATGAACAAACTGAAACTTGTCTTCTTCAAGTTCAAAGAGTGGGTGGTGGCCACCAAGCTGGAGCGCAAATACTCCAAAGACGAGATTCTGGCTATGTACTTCAACACGGTCGATTTCGGCAACAACGCTGTAGGCATCAAGTCGGCGGCCCGCACCTATTTCGACAAGCAGCCCAGCGAAATCAACACCGAGGAGGCCGCCCTGCTGGTCGGAATGCTGAAAGCCCCCACGCAATACAGTCCCCGACGCCACTACCAGGCCTCGTTAGGACGCCGCAACGTGGTGCTGGGGCAGATGGAAAAATACGGGTTTTTGTCCAAGGCTGACGCCGACTCCATCAAGCAGATTCCCATTGACCTGTCGAATTTCCGTTCGCAGGCCCACTATGCCGGTTTGGCCACCTATTTCCGTGAATATCTGCGTCTCTTCCTTAAGGAGTGGAGCAGGGAACATCCCAAACAGGACGGTTCTTTCTACGACATCTACTGCGACGGATTGCGCATCTACACCACCATCGACTCGCGGATGCAGCGTCACGCCGAGGCTGCCGTGAAAGAGCACGTGTGTGACTACCTGCAGCCGTTGTTCTTCAACCACATCAAAGGGGCGGCCAACGCTCCCTTCGTGCGGCTTTCCGAAGAGCAGACCGACCGTATCCTCTGGGCGGCAGCCCGACAGTCGGAGCGTTACGAGCGTATGAAGGACGCTGGCGCCACCGACGAGCAGATCCGCGCCGCCTTCAACAAGAAGGTGCGGATGACCATCTTCACCTACAAAGGACCCAAGGACACGGTAATGACGCCCTTCGACTCCATCCGTTATCTCAAATCGTTCCTGCAGTGCGGTCTGATGTGCGTGGAGGCGCACACGGGCCACGTGAAAGCCTACGTGGGCGGCACCAACTACGAGCAGTTCCAGTTCGACCACGTCAAACTGTCGAAGCGGCAGGTCGGCTCCACCTTCAAACCGTATGTATATACCGTGGCAATGCAGAGCGGCGAGTTCGACCCCTGCACTATGGTGCCGAACGTGCCTGTGACCATCACCGTGCCGGGTGGCACGTGGACACCGCACAACTCAGGCGGCTACAAAGAGGGGCAGATGCTCCCCTTGCGCGAGGCCCTCGCCCACTCCCTCAACCAGGTGTCGGCTTACATTATGAAACGCTACGGCCCGCACGCCGTGGTGGAACTGGTTCGCGCAATGGGTATGACCTCCGACATCCCCGAGGTCCCGGCCATCTGCTTGGGCGCCTGCGAACTGTCGCTCTACGAGCAGGTGGGTGCCATCAACTGCTTCCCTAACCAGGGTGTCTATGTGGAGCCCATCTTCATCACCAAGATTTGCGACAAGGACGGCAACGTCATCTACAACTGCGTGCCCAAGAGCAACGAGGCCATCGACCAGATCACTGCCTTCAAGACCGTGCGGCTGATGCAGGGGGTGGTGGATTACGGTACCGGCGGCCGTTTGAGAAGCCAGTACAAACTCTCGTTCCCGCTGGCTGGCAAGACCGGCACCACCGACAACCAGTCGGACGGCTGGTTTGTGGGCTACACGCCGATGCTGACCTGCGGTGTCTGGGTGGGCTGCGAGGACCGCTCCGCACACTTCCGCACCACGGCATTGGGCCAAGGCGCCCGCACGGCCCTGCCCGTGTTCGGCCTCTTTATGCAGAAGGTCTATAACGACCCGAAACTGCCCTACTACGGCATCGTCAACGCCGAGAACAAATGGTCCAAAGAGGGCTACGACTTCCCCATTCCAGACGCCTATATCGGCGACCCCTCCGGCTGCAACGAAACCAAACGGGACAGTGTGATGACACTGGATTTCGACTAAACTCATTCTACAGCCACCTGAACAATGTCAACGGGAAAGAATTGTCTATATGGGCTCTTGCTATGCTGTCTGGCTGCCTTCCTCTCCCCGACGGCAGCCGGGAGAACCGTAGCTCTTCCTTTCCCTTGCGATGCGGTCTGCGACGGCGACACCATCCGTTTGGACACCACGATATGTGCCAACCAGCTGCCCTTTCACTGGTATGGGGTCACCTTCACACGCGACAGCTCCGTGCTGATGGCCACTCCTGCGATGGGCTACCTGTATCTCACCGTGAGGGTCACGCCCAACCCCATCCACGCGGTATCCCCGCCGCACGGCGTGTGTGCTGGCGACACGGTCAACCTGGCCATTGCCTACCAATCCCCACTCCCCGGCGTGACACTCTATTCGCCCCACGCCGCCATCAGCGAGTCGCAGAAGATATTCCTCCCCGACGGGATGTCGTGCCAACCGTATGGCACCTACTACCGGTCGTATGCTCATTTCACGGACTTCCCCGCCCATTCGATGATCACCTCCGCCGATGACATCCTCTACCTGCGCATCAAGATTGAGCATTCCGCGCTGGAGGACCTCCACATCGCACTGGTGTGCCCCAACGGCAGTTCCTGCCAGATCACCCCCTCCCTTACCCAGCAGATTTTCAACTCCTACTGGGACGGCACCGTGCTGAACGAGTACTTCCGCGTCAACCTAGGCTTGGCCAACCGCCATATCGACCACCTGAGCTGCGACAGCTCGCTCAACCCCATCGGCGTGCCCTGGAATTATATATGGTCCAACAACACCAACCACGGATACCAATACGCGGGCGGGCAGCACAGCTTCATCTACGAGTCGGCCAACGTTCATCAGCGGTACAACCCGTTATGGGACAACAGCGGCGGCAACCAGGGGTTTTACCCGCACGTGGTGGACTCGAGCAACGTGGCGCTGATGCAAAACATCTACCATCCCAAACAGAGTTTTGCCAACCTGGTGGGATGTCCCCTGAACGGCGACTGGTACATCCAGGTGCAGGACCTCCAGTCGGAGGACAACGGCTATCTGGTGGAGTGGGAGTTGTCATTAGACCCCCGACTGCTGCCGAGCGACGCACCGCCCGTCATCAGCAGGAACATTGCCGGCACCGGGGTCAGCCGGCGCGATGACTCGACCTTCGTGGTGCACACCCCATCCTCGTTCAGCCGCGACACTATGCTGCTCTACACGGCCACGGTCGTGGATTCCGCCGAGTGCACCTACCACACCTCCTTCCCGCTCAGTGTATATGGCGTCACCACCACCGTCCTGCACGACACCATCTCCCGCAACCGGCTGCCCCACACCTTCCAGGGCTTCACCTTCCCCGTGGGCGCGCCCGATGACGTCACGCACGAATTTCACTACACCTCCTGCCACGGCTGCGACAGCACGGTGGAGTATATCCTCCACATCGTCCCGTTGGACACCTTCTATGAGCAGCGCGCCATCTGCAGCACCCAGCTGCCCTACGAATGGCATAGCGTTCGCTTCTCACACGCGGACACCCTGGCCATAACGGCCTACTCCGCCCCTGGGATCGACAAAGTGATCATACTCCAACTCTCTGTCGGCGACCCCTTTTACGACACCCTGATTGTGGACATCCTTGACTACAACCTCCCTTATATCCTCAACGGGCAGCCCCTTTACAACGACACCAGCTACACACTTGCCTATATCACTGAGTACGGCTGCGACAGCATCTATTATTTCGCGCTGCGGGTACATTATCCCTCCAGCCACGTCATCGACACGTCAGTGTGCGACTTCAACCTACCCTTCCTTTGGAACGGACACACCTTCAACGCTGACGCCATCGTCACCGACACGCTGACCGATCCCTTCGGTGCCGACAGCATCCTCACGCTGCGTTTGACCATCATCCCCACCCATATAGAGATTATCACACACACCGAGGACTTCTGCGACGAGGTACGGGCGGAGTTGGAGGTGATTACCGACTTTGAGGACTACATCTGGAGCACGGGGCAGACCATACCGGTCATCACAGTGACTGCCCCAGGCAGATATTCCGTTGTGGGCAAGGAGGGACATTGCACGCGAAGGGCGACGCACATCATCGAAGTGTGCGATTACCAGCTGATGTTGCCCAACGCCATCACGCCAAGCAATGCCGACGGGCTCAACGACTGGTTCGGCATTCCTCCGGCCATACAGCCCCAGATGGCCGACCTGGGATTCCGCATCACCATTGCCGACCGTTGGGGAAACGTGGTGTTCCACTCCACCGACAAGGCCTTCCATTGGGATGGCAAAGTGGACGGAGTGCTTCACCCCAATACCGCATACACATATGTAATACAGTATCAGACCCTTCTCGGGGAGAAAATGACACTCAAGGGAGGGATATTGGTATTGTGAAACAGTCTCACTTCACCCGCAAGGGGTGTCGTTTTTCTACATTTGGTCTATCTCCTGTTGTGCCTTTTCGGCATACATAGCTGTGTCTTCAGTTTCGTCGTACAGATTGGAGATTGCAAATAGCGGCAGAATATTCACTTGCCGTAGCGCACCGTTGTCCCTTTTGTCGTTAGGCTTATCCCAGTCGTTCTATATACATTTCTATTTTTTATCGTTGATGATTCCGTCGGAAAAAAACGCCGTCCTTGTGGAGGACGGCGGGGTGTCTATATGTAAACTCAAAACAACTCGTCATGAGTCCCTGTATGAGTAAACGTAAGAATCAGCTCCTTTTTGTTCTGCTTCCAAACCATGAGCCAGTCAGGCTGCAGATGACATTCCCAGAAACCTATGTACTTGCCGTGGAGCTTGTGAGGCTTATATTCGGCGGGCAGCTTCCCTTTCTCCTCCAGTATTCTGCGGCAGTTTTGAAGATTTCCACATCACACCCCCGATCCACGCATCTCTTCAGGGCTTTTTTGAAACTATGGGTGAATACCAGGCTGTACATAAGCTACTCCATTATCTGGTTCACCATGTCGTCAACACTTTCGGCTTTGTACACCCGCCCTGCCTCAATGTCCTCAATGGCTTCGTCAAGACCGGCTCGCCGCTGTTGCTCAACGGTGTGGTATTCCATCTTCATCTCCTTGGCCAAAGCCACAAGGAGGCGCATTTGCGCTTGATTGTTGGGGCTGATGGTAATTGAATTCATAAAACTCTGTTTTTTTTCTGCTGCAAAAATACACTTTTTATTTTCGCGGAAATAGTTTCGCGGAAAATAGTTTTACAACATACGCCGAAGATACGGCTAACCTGTTCGATGAATTTGACATTTTTTTGAGCTTTGTCCAGCAAATTGTAAATTGCCATCCAAAAGTATACCGCCATTGCCACTGAAAAATATACCATTTTGAGGTCTTCGTGATACAGCAAGGATTTATAACACGCTTTTTGTATTTTTGCAGTCTCCAAAGTGGTATACTTTTGAATGGCACTTTGGTGTATTTTAACGTGGTTATTCACATCAACGTCAAGGAGGTGTGTCAAATAACGACGATTATAACCCCGACAGATCCACCTTATAGGTAATGTCCACGGGTGTCTGCTTCTCAATGAACATTGCCAGATAGACGGGGAGATACATCACCTTGTCGGTTTGACGGAAATTCTCATTGCTGAAAACGATGGACTCTGGTATTGGATAGTTTTGGCTGGACATCAAATTGGACAGGGCATTGTGCCTGTGATAATCTTTGCCGGATTTCACCTCTATGGGAAGTATAGCCCCGCTCTTTTCAATCACAAAATCCAACTCGCCCTGTTTCTTGCTGTTAAAATAATAGAGGTCGAACCCGTGGGCAGACAGCTCCTGCGCAATGGCGTTCTCGTAAACGGAACCGAAGTTGATGCTTTTGGCATCGGTGAGTAACCGCAGCTGGATGCCGTCGGCGTACTGGCTTGCCAGCAGGCCGACATCGTTTTGGAATAGCTTGAACAGGTTTCTGGAACGAGACAACTTCAGTGGAATGACAGGCTCTTCAACATTATAGACAGGCAGTGCCACACCCGCCTCCTTCAACCAGATGAAACTGTTTTCAAAATGTGAGAATTTAGCATTCTCGTTCAAATTCTTCAGGATAAACCTTTTGTTTTTTGCATTGAGCTCAGAAGGAATCAGATCGAAGATGGCTTCTATGTACAGTTTGTTTTTCTTGTCGTATTTGGCAATATCGCGCTTATATAGCCGGAGGATGGACTGCTGCTCGGCAAGGACTATCTGAAGATTGTTCGAGTCTATATATTTCTGCACAGCCGCAGGCATTCCGCCCACGATGAGATATAGGCGAAACAATTCCATTAACTTGGCATGAACAAATTCATCCACCGGGCGTTTGTGTTCCCAAGCATCGCGAAGTTCGTCCATGACCATTTGACTCAAACCTACCGCCATGAAAAACTCTTCCATATCCAAAGGGAACATCTCCTTGACATCCATGTAACCAACTGGTTCTGAGCGTAAATCATTGAGCTCTACCCCTAAAAGAGAGCCACTCATAATGTACCGGTAGTTCCCTTCGTCAACCAAAAACTTGATGGCAGTCACAATCTCAGGACATTCCTGCACTTCATCGAAAAAAATCAATGTTTTCCCCTCGATTAGCGGTTGAGTGGTCAAGGATGAGATTCTCAGCAGCAGATCGCGACTGTTTTTAGCAGTCGACAGGACAGAGCCTGCATCTCTCATTTCAATAAAATTGATTTCCACCATACTTTCGAAATGAGATTTCCCGAAATTGCGAATGGAGTAGGTTTTCCCCGTTTGTCTGGCTCCTGTTATCAAAAGCGCTTTCTTTGTTGAATCATAGTATTCTTCTAAATATCTGTCTATCTTTCTCTTAATCATAATATATTCGTTTTTCCAACGGCAAAAATACTAAAAATATCCGTTTTTCCAACATTGTTTTTGCGGTATTTGTAACTTTTTCCAATTTTTGCATTTTGTTGTGTAAATAACCACGTAAAAGTTTACCTCTTGATCATCTGTAAACAACCATCCAAAAGTATACCGCCATTGCCACTGAAAAATATATCGTTTTGAGGTCTTCATGACACAGCAAGGATTTATAACACACGCTTTTTGTATTTTTGCAGTCTCCAAAGTGGTATGCTTTTGAATGGCACTTTGGTGTATTTTAACGTGGTTATTTACAATTATAATGAAGAAATTCTTTTTATATTTTATTTTGGTTTTATTACTTATTTGGATTTTGTTACTAGGGGTACTATTTATATTCATAGCGTCCACCTTTAATTCAAGTGATAACGATATAGTTTATTCAAAATCCAGAAAAATTGGTGATAACTTATTTGTTGAAACATATCAGACGTATCATGGAGGTGTTTATGATGGAGATGCTTATGAAATATATCTTACGGACTCATTATTTTTTAGAAAAAAGCTGGGTGACTATGATGACCATGATTGGCCAGATGTAACCATAAGAGATGATTTAGTTATTGTTAAATGGAATGATTACAAAATCTTGAGAAACAGAACCCGAAACTGTAAAATTTCCAAGCTTAAAGAAAAAGGGTATGATGACCTCTTAAAAAAGCCCTACGCACATTAAATATTATTTCAAACCAAATATTCCCCTTGATAAGAAATAGTTTTATTTCAATCTTTTTCAAGGGCGACCGGGCGCGCTATCCATTCAAACTTCGCGGCAAACCGCTCATAACCGTTCCTATCGTTGTCGCGGACATCAAGGAAACAAAACCGCAGTCAATCAGCATGACTGCGGTTTTCTTATGCCGTCCCATATCGTGACGGACGTTTAAGCCATCTTTGCCAAAACATCAGTCTATGGCAAAGAGCAGCACCCGCAGGGTAACCATCTACATCAACGACAAGGAGGTGGAGGCCTCCGTCAAGCAGATACGGGCGGAGATGAACCGCCTGGTGAACGAACAGAATCGCATGACCATCGGCTCGGACGAGTACATATCCCACGCCAAGAAAATCAAGGAACTGAGGCAGTACCATTATAAAAAAATGTATTTTTGCGAGGTCATTGCTATTCGTGAGATAGTATGACAAGAGAGTGTCATTATTGTTACGTATGCAAATTGAAGATTCACATCGCGACTATTATGATTATGCCTGTCCGCATTTGATCGACAAAACCATTGTCTATCATCGGAACAGTCAGGTTGTTTTGGGACAGGAACTTTTTTTCAACCCGAACCCCTTCCATATTGATGTGGAAAAATGGTTCAACAGGTTTCATCATCAGTGGGAATGTCAAACGTGGGAGTTTGGACTCTATGTCGGATATGAATACTACAAATTTTTAGTCGGCAGATATCTCGAAAAAGGACAACTCATTCTGGAATATTTACCAGTCACGGAGACGGAGCGTGAGAAAAATGAACGGGAATCTTTGAAACGGCCATCCGACGCTGCTATCGTGCTGGTCTCCTCATACGGGATGTATGACGACCGCTTTGCCGGACGGGAATTGCGTTTTACCCGCGAGTATTGGCAGGTCAAACACGCCTTAATCGAAAACCCGATTCTAAAAGAGACTTGGCTCACAAAGGTGCTTTCGCCCGAGAGCGTTTGGACCAATGTCTATAACTATTTGGTGGCGACCAAGGATGAGCCCGTTCAGGACCGCCGCACAAACACGGAGAAGATCCTGTCAGCCGGCTTTGACACCAAGACCAGTTTCAGGAATGTGAAATAAAGAACAATGAATACAGAAATAGTCATGAATATCGTACAATATTTACACTGTTCAAGTTAATATGTTATGAAAGAAATATCCCCTGAAGAGTTATATTCCTTGTATAAGGACACATTGTATAAATGCCAAAGCAAAATATTCAATTATGCTGATGATATTGTTGAGACGATGGTTTTTGAGGATTTTGTTATCGGTGCAACCAGTTTTTTGCATGATGATTCTCTAAACACGCTCATTAACAATCATCTTATAGACAAAAAACAATATGATTTAAGTAGAGAGATTCGAGCATTATTTTTCGAAATAGAAGACTGCGGAGAATTGACAATGGACTGTTTAAGGGGGCAATCAGAAAAATGGAAACATTTGACTTCCCTTGTAGATGAAGCTGTTGCAGGGGTGAAAAACGAAGTCGTGTTGTTAGATTGAAAATTAGAGCGCAAAGGGTTCTTGCTAATTGGAATCAGATTCAACCTGTGTTGTCGCAACTTTGAACTACACGGCAATTCCCGTGCGCAGGACATCATCATACAAGGGTGAAGGATAGCGTTCCTCCAGAAGGACAGGCTCGATAAGCGTGTTCAGTTTCCGGGAGGCAGTCCAAAGTTTTGTGGTGGCGGTCAGCCAGTCGCCGTCCAGCAACGGCACCACGACGGCAATGTCAATGTCGCTGCCGTCATGTGCACAACCCTTGCTGTAGGAACCATACAAAAACACTTTCGGAGAGTTGAAAAGCCCCGAAATCTCTTCCTTGTATTGCTTGGCTAACTTTAGAGCTTGTTCTCTATCCATTGTTTCAGATTCTTTGTTCGTTCAATGATTTGGCCGCAAACGGTCTCATTCAGTTCGCGAGCCAAAGCTGACTTATAAGAGGGGTATCTTGCCTCAGCCGTGACAACGTCATAGTCGGCCAGTTCCATCCAGTATGATATTTTTTCCTCTCTTGTCATAATATTCATGAATAGAATATCAAGGGCAAAAATACATTTTTTTGTTTACATACACGTAGAGACGCAAAAATTTGAGTCTCTACAGATGAGCTACCTCACCCTTGACCGCGCCATCGGCACACTCTCCGGCGGCGAGGCGCAGCGCTGCAAGATCGCTAAATACATCAACTCGCCCCTTTCGGACGTGATGTATATCCTCGACGAGCCCAGCGTGGGTCTCCACAACCACGACATCCTGCTGATGCAGAAGTCGGTGCAGAAGCTCAAGAACCACGGCAACACTGTCATCCTCGTGGAACATCACAAGGAGATCATCAAGATTGCCGACCACATCATCGATATGGGACCGGGTGCGGGCATGAAAGGTGGAGAGATTGTTTTTGAAGGCACTTACGAGGAGCTGCTGCACAGTCAGACGCTTACGGGCACTATGCTCAGCGCGACGAGCAAGATAAAAGAAAACGTTCGCCAGCCCAAGGATTTCTTCCTGTTGGAGAATGCCAATCTGCACAATCTGAAGAATGTCTCCGTCAAACTGCCGTTGGGCGTGATGTGCGGTATCGCGGGCGTGGCGGGTTCAGGAAAGAGTTCGCTGATGGAGTGTTTCCGCAATGCCTATCCGCATTCCGAAGAGATTGTCTATATCAGCCAAAAGAACATCGGCATCAGTCTGCGCAGCACCCCGGCCACCTATTTGGACGTGGCCGACGACATCCGCAAACTCTTCGCCAAAACCAATAAGACCAAGGCCGATCTCTTCTCCTTCAACGGCAAGGGCGGCTGTCCCGTCTGCCAGGGCAAGGGTGTCA
>ERZ842401.481-NODE-481-length-58336-cov-12.446852_pt1 | contig 58336 bp, 40 predicted proteins | sample MGYA00521270_ERZ842401 | MGnify/ENA primary metagenome ERZ842401 (study PRJEB31892, sample SAMEA3878208) | bioreactor metagenome | biome: Moose rumen | place: Sweden | collected 2011-10 | study: EMG produced TPA metagenomics assembly of the PRJEB12797 data set...
GTGAGGACACGTGACCTCCTACATTGTACCAACTTATTTTTTGCACATTCCTTAAGAGGTGATGAAAATCTGCCCTCTTAACTCCTTGGTTGTTTAGGCCCCCCTCTTATCCCCCCGAGGGGGGGGGAGGTTTTCGGAGGAGTCCCCCGAGGGGGGGGGAGGTTTCCGGAGGAGTCCCCCGAAGGGTGGAGGGTTTTCGAGGTGCGTATATCCTTAATCTATGATGACTGTTGTCCATCCATGCTTGTCTTCTACGGTACCGTACTGGATGCCGCGAAGCGTGTTGTAAAGTTTCTCTGACCAAGGTCCGGGTTTACCGTCGTGTGAGAACACATAGCGATGATCGTTGTCCAGGTCGTCGATATAAGAGATAGGACTGATCACGGCAGCTGTACCACAAGCACCAGCCTCCTCGAATGTAGAGAGCTCTTCTTCAGGAACAGGACGGCGTTCCACCTTCATGCCCAGGTCTTCAGCCACCTGCATCAAGCTGCGGTTGGTAATACTGGGAAGGATTGACGACGACTCTGGTGTGATATAAGTATCGTTCTTGATACCAAAGAAGTTGGCAGCGCCACACTCGTCCATGTATTTCTTCTCCTTAGCATCCACATAGAACTCTGCGGCATAGCCATGCTCATGAGCGAACTTGCTGGCCTGCAGCGATGCAGCGTAGTTGCCACCCACCTTGTAGCGACCTGTTCCGAGTGGAGCAGCACGGTCCCACTGGCGTGTGATAACATACGGATTGCACGAGAAACCACCCTTGAAGTATGGTCCAACGGGCGTAACGAAGATCAGGAAGCAGTATTCATTGGCAGGACCTACACCCACTTGAGCACCGGTACCGATGAGCAGCGGACGGAGATAAAGCGTGGCTCCAGTCTCGTATGGCGGGATGAACTCCTGATTCAGCAGCACCACCTTCTTACACATTTCCATGAACAGCTCTGTGGGAACCTCTTGCATGAGCAGGCCGCGAGCAGTCTGCTGCAGGCGCTCGGCATTATCCTTAGCACGGAAGAGGCGCACCTTTCCATCCTTTCCACGATAAGCCTTCAGGCCCTCAAAGCCTTCCTGGCCATAGTGGAGACAGCCAGCTGCCATGTGCATGTTGATATACTCTTCAGAGGTGACTTCAATTTCACCCCACTTGCCGTTGCGATAGTAGCAACGAACATTGTAATTGGTCTTCGTGTAACTAAACGTAAGATTTGCCCAATCTAAGTTCTTCATGATTTAAATCGATTTATAGATGTTAATAAAATATCTGTGCAAAAGTACGAAGTTTTTTTGAACTAAGCAACAATTGACAGTTAAAATACATGAAATTAGTGCTACACATACTTCTTTCCATGATGTTCTGATGCTTAGTGGGTGTTAGGTGATGGGTGATGGGTGATGGGTGATAGGTGATGGGTGATGGGTGTTAGGTGATGGGTGATGGGTGATGGGTGTTAGGTGATGGGTGATGGGTGTCACTGTCAGCCAGGATGGCTTTGATTTCCTCGTCGGTCTTGGTCAGACGGTCTTTGCAAAGGCGTATCAATTGTTGGGCACGCTTCAGTCTTTCGCCCATCTGGTCGATGTCGAGTTCATCGCTTTCCATGAGTCTTACGATCTGCTCTAACTCACGCAGCGCGTCTTCGTATTTGATGACTTTCTCCATTTATGTTCTCTTTCGTTGTGATTAGCGATGCAAAAGTAAGCATTTTTACCGACTCATCCAAATAAATATGGGTGTAATCGCATTGTTTTTTGGAAAAAAATGCATCCAACTACTTTTTTTTTCGTAATTTTGCGCCAAAAATCAGCTTTACATGAAGTTATACTCTGATACCGAACTGGCGGAAATTCTCGATAAAGATATATTTCATTTGATTGGCGAAGCAGCCGACCACTTGAACATGGAATGCTATGTGGTGGGTGGATATGTTCGCGACATCTTCCTGGAACGACCTTCCAACGACATTGATGTGGTGGTAGTGGGCAGCGGCATCAGCCTGGCCAAGGAAGTCAAGAACCGATTAGGAAGGCGTGCCCACTTATCGGTGTTTAAGCATTTCGGCACAGCACAGGTGAAGGTAACTCGGAAGTACGAATCGGGGAGTGAGGAGCGGGGAGTGAGGAGCGAGATTACTGCTGTCGCCAGACTCAAAACTATTCTCGCTCCTCACTCCTCGCTCCTCGCTCCCCGAACACCGGAACTGGAACTGGAGTTTGTAGGCGCAAGAAAGGAAAGCTATAGCCATGATTCCAGAAAACCTATCGTGGAAGACGGTACGCTGGAAGACGACCAGAACCGTCGCGACTTCACCATCAACGCGATGGCCATCTGCCTGAACAAGGATCGCTTCGGTGAGCTTGTTGATCCCTTCGACGGACTGTACGACTTGGAAGATGGCATCATTCGTACTCCACTCGACCCGGACATCACTTTTTCCGACGACCCTTTGCGCATGCTACGGTGCATCCGCTTTGCCACGCAACTGAACTTTTTCATTGAAGAAGAGACGTTCGATGCACTCAACCGGAATGCTGAACGCATCAAGATTATCAGTGGAGAGCGCATTGCCGAAGAACTCAACAAGATGATGATGGCACCGCACCCCAGCAAGGGATGGATTGATCTGCAACGCTGCGGCCTGCTACAGCTTATCTTACCGGAGCTGGCTGCCCTCGACATCGTGGAAACTCGCAACGGAAGGGCCCATAAAAACAATTTCTACCATACCCTCGAAGTACTGGAAAATGTAGTGAAAGCCCCCCTCCCGTCCCCCCAAAGGGGGGAAGCTCCAGATGTGCATCAACTGGATAGTTATCAGACGGCAGACTTGGCTAATTATGACCTTCTTAGGGAAAATGCCAAACAGAATCGCATGCAAGCTACAGATGGTGAGAAAGCGTTGTGGGAAATGCTTCGAGGAAAGCAGCAGGGATGTAAATTCAGAAGGCAGCATGTCATCGATAATTTCATTGTCGACTTTATTTGCTTAGACAAGATGCTCGTCGTCGAAGTGGACGGAGGCTACCATCTGGATAAGGAACAGGCCGAATACGATAAGAGAAGGACAGAAGCACTTCAGAAGAAAGGATACAGAATCATACGCTTTACAAACGAACAAGTGCTGCACGACCCGGAACAAACCATCGCAACTATCCACGAAGCACTTCGGGAGTCCTCCCCCCTTTGGGGGGATAAGAGGGGGGCTTCCCTCTGGCTCCGCTGGGCTGCTCTGCTCCACGATATCGGAAAGCCGAAGAGCAAGCGATGGGACAACCTCGCTGGATGGACATTCCACAACCACAACTTCATCGGGGCGAAGATGGTACCGGAAATCTTCAGGCGACTGAAACTGCCGCTGGATGCCAAGATGAAATATGTGCAAAAACTTGTTGACTTGCACATGCGACCAATCGTCATTGCCGATGAAGAGGTCACAGACAGTGCAGTCAGACGACTGATGAATGATGCCGGCGATGATATCGATGATCTGATGACGCTCTGCGAGGCTGATATCACCAGCAAGAACGAGGTACGCAAGAAGCACTTCCGCGAAAACTTCCGCATGGTGCGTGAGAAGCTGACCGATTTGAAAGAGAAAGATTATAAGCGACTGCTGCAACCCGTCATCGACGGCAATGAGATTATGGAGATGTTCCAATTGAAACCTTCGCGGGAGGTAGGTGAACTGAAACAATATCTGAAGGATGCTGTACTCGACAACCGCGTGCCTAACGAACGGGAACCACTCATGCAATTGCTACTGAAGAAAGCGAAGGAGATGGGGATTGAGTGCATTGGGCGTGAGAAGGATGAAGGATAAAGCATTAAAGATGAGCAAGATAAGGTATATTTTCGTGAATGAGACCGACTCCACCAATAGCTATCTCAAGCGGATAGAGACAGGCAACGACACGGGTTCCATCGTGGTCTGGACCGACTTCCAGACGGCGGGGCGCGGTTGCGGAAGCAATTCCTGGGAGAGCGAACCCGGCAAAAACGTCACGATGAGCCTGCTGCTTCACCCTCAGCATATAGCTGCCCGCGACCAGTTCATCCTGTCGATGGCTCATGCCGTTGCCCTAAAGCGGACACTGTCTCTATATATAAATAATGTATATATCAAGTGGCCCAACGACATCTATTGGTTCGACCGTAAGATATGCGGCACACTCATTGAGACTTCGCTCGAAGCAGCGCGCATCAAGAGTTGTATTATCGGCACGGGCATCAATGTCAACCAGGAGGAATTCCTAAGCGATGCACCCAATCCGGTGTCGCTCCGCCAGATTTTAGGACAAGAGATTCCACGCGAGGAAATACTGAAGCAGGTGGCTGAAAGCACGATGGAAGCAGTGGAGATGGCAGAGAACGGTCAGGCTGAGACCATTCGCCAGGAGTACCGGGCTGCCCTCTACCGCAAAAATGAGGTGCATACCTACCGACTTCCCAACGGAGAGAGAAGAGCATACGAACTCATCGATGTGACCGACGATGGCCATCTGCTGCTCAGCTCACCCGATGGCAAGCATCAAGACACATTTGCCTTCAAGGAGATTCAATTCGAAATAGAACCCTGTTAACGAAATAGAAGTTTAATCATCAAAGCAAACATTTAACTATGGCAAGATTTAAGAGAATTCTGTTGAAACTCAGCGGTGAGAGTTTAGCCGCTGGAGGTAAGTTTGGCATTGATGAGCAGCGTCTTGACGACTATGCTCGCCAAATCAAGGAAATCCACGAAATGGGTGTACAAATAGGTATAGTCATCGGAGGTGGCAACATTTTCCGTGGATTGAGTGGCGCCAAGAAAGGCTTCGACCGTGTGAAGGGCGACCAGATGGGTATGATGGCCACCGTCATCAACTCACTGGCGCTGAGCAGTGCGCTCGATTCTGTAGGCGTGAAGAACAAGGTGCTCACGGCCATTCGTATGGAACCCGTGGGCGAATTCTATTCAAAATGGAAGGCTATCGATGCCATGAACGATGGCTTTGTATGCATTTTCTCGGCGGGAACAGGTTCGCCCTACTTCACCACCGACACAGGATCGAGTCTGCGCGGTGTGGAGATAGAGGCCGATGTGATGCTGAAAGGCACTCGTGTGGATGGCGTCTACACAGCCGATCCGGAGAAAGACCCCACCGCCACGAAGTTCAGCGACATCTCATACGACGAAGTTCTGGCCCGCAATCTGAAGGTGATGGACCTCTCGGCCATCGTCATGTGCAACGACAACCACCTGCCTATCTATGTGTTCAACATGGATGTCGTAGGCAATCTCAAGAAAGTCATCGACGGCGAAGACATCGGTACATTGGTTCATGCCTGACAACGGATGTTTTTTTCGACAACGGATTGAACGGATTAAACTGATTACTGATATGTACCGATATATGATGACAATAGCTGGACTGTTGCTCTTCGCGATGGTCGGGCACGCACAGCAGGCTGAAGCCCTGCGCGTGACGGAACTGAAGCTGAACAACGGCCTGACGGTGTGGCTCAACGAAGACCACACTCAGTCCAAGGTGTACGGAGCCGTGGTGGTAAAAGCAGGTGCTCGCGACTGTCCGAACACGGGTATCGCCCACTATTTCGAGCACATCATGTTCAAGGGAACCGACTCTATCGGCACCGTCGACTATCCAGCAGAGAAAATCTATCTCGACTCGATTGCCAATCAGTATGAGTTGCTGGCCAAGACCAGCGACGATGCGCAGCGAAAAGACATTCAGCGCAACATCAACCGACTGAGCATCCGCGCGGGAGAATATGCCATTCCCAACGAGTTCAACCGCATGATAGCCGAGTTTGGAGGTACGGGACTCAACGCTGGAACGAGCTACGACTATACCTTTTATTATAATACATTCTCGCCGCAGTATATGCGGCAGTGGCTTATCCTGAACAGTCACCGACTGATACACCCCGTCTACCGACTGTTTCAGGGGGAACTCGAAACGGTATACGAAGAGAAAAACCGCTCGGCCGACAACTTCCTGATGGGGGCTTTGGAGCATGGAATGAGCGAACTCTTCAAGGGTACGCCCTACGAATATCCCATCATCGGTAGCACGGAAAACCTGAAGAACCCACGCATGAGCGAGATGGAGGCTTTCTATAAGAAGTATTACGTGGCTGGAAACATGGGACTCATCCTCTGCGGCGACTTCAACAGCAGCGAGGTCATCGCCCTGTTGGAACCCACCTTCGGCCGTTTGCCCAGTGGTTCTGTAAGCCATCCTACCACGACGACCGCCCCACCACTCCACGGTCAGCGCAATGTGGAGCTGAAGATTCCACTGCCTCTCATCAAGGCTTCGGCCTTCGCCTTCCGTGCACCTACCGACATCGAGGCCGATGCACCGGCGCTCGACCTGGCGACCAAGCTCCTGGCCAACGATGGCGAGACGGGACTGATTGACTCACTGGCCAACAACCACCGCATCATGGCCGGCATTGCCGAGCGCGCTTCAATGAACGGTGTGGGGGCTCTGATTATGGCTGGCATTCCGAAGATTCCTTTTGGCAGCAAGAAGAAGGCTGAACAGATGTGCTGGGAACAAGTAGAGAAGCTGAAGCGTGGCGAGTTTTCCGAACAAGAACTCGATGTTCTGAAGATGGAAATACAGCGCGAGCAGAAGACAGCCTTAGAGAGTCTTGATGGCAGAGCCGCCATGATGGTGGACGTTTTCTCGCAAGGCCGAGCGTGGGGTGACTATCTTCGCCAAGTGGAATCCATCAGCAAGCTGACCAAGAAGGACGTTGTCGACGTGGCCAACCGCTACTTCACCGACGAGTATGTGCGCTTTGTGAAGAAGTTCGGCATGTATAAGAAGGACATGATTGAGAAACCCGGCTTCGAGCCTGTGCGTCCGAAGCATGCCGATGCAGAGTCTGAATATGCCCGGAAGTTGCGCGAATTGCCCACAGAAGACAAACCTGTGCGCGTCATCGACTTCGACAAGGATGCTCAGAAGATTGCTCTTCGGAACAACGCTCACCTCTTTGCCACGAAGAATCCCATCAACGATGTGTTCGACCTGACGCTGATGTTCCACCGCGGAACCAAGTCCGATCCATCACTTAGCGCCGTAGCCAACTACGCTTCGCAATTGGGAACCGACTCTCTCACGCTGCAACAGCTGAAGAAAGCCTTGCAACAGCAAGGAGCAACACTCGATATAGCAGCCATGAGCGACTATTTTGCCCTCAATCTCAGTGGATTCGACAACAACCTGGAACCATCTCTGCGCTTGCTTTCTCATCTGATGAGCCGGGCAAAGAGCGACGAAAAAGCCAGAAAAGATCTCATCAGCGAGTTGAAGACATCGCAGAAGGCCATCCTGAAGAGCAATGAATCCATCATGGATGCCATCATGGAGATGGTAGAGTATGGCAAAGAGTCGGAATATCTCACGCAACTCACGCCCAACGAACTCAAACAAATCAAGGCCGACGACCTTCTGCAGCGCTTTTTCGATATCCAGCAATATCAATGCGATGTGATTTACAGCGGTCAGAGGGATGCTGAGCAAGTAGCAAAGATGGTTGAACAATGGCTCCCCATCGGTCAGGCCACGAAGAAGAATCCCTTTATAGCTCGCACGCTGCAGACTTACGAAGAGCCTGTGGTCTATTTATACGACATGCCCACGGCACGTCAGACCATCATCCGTACCTACCAGGGACTGCGGCCAATGGCAACGGCTTCCGACAGGGCCCGACTGATGTTGGCAGGCCGCTACTTTGGCGGAGGAATGTCGTCGCTGATGTTCCAGGAAATCCGCGAATTCCGTTCGATGGCCTATTCTACCGGTGCTGCCGGGGCTGTTTCCATTTGGCCCGACCAGCGTTCTTCAGTCTTCACCACCTATATCGGCACTCAGGCCGACAAGTCGATGCAGGCCATAGCCGTACTGGATACGCTCCTCACCGATATGCCTATCCGACAGCGCAACATGAATGTGGCGAAAAAAGAGGTGGTCAGCCGAATCAGCAACGGCTTCCCGACGTTCCGCGAACTGGGCGTCACCATTGCCGACTATCTGTATAAGGGCAAGACAGAAGACCCGAATAAGGCTTACATCGAAGCTGTTCCTGCCTTGACAACCGACGATATCATCAGCTTCTACCAGCAGGAAATCAAGCCAACAACACGCATTACCGTCATTGTTGGCAACAAGAAGAAACTGAACTTACAGGAATTGTCGAGGTATGGGCGCATTGTAGAACTCAAGGGCAACGAGTTCTTCAAGAAGTAATCAGCGAATATGCAATACACATAAAAACAGATTTCACGAATTAGAGAATTGGAGAATTAATTCCTATTCTGGTAAATTCGTGAAATCTGTTAATTGTTACAGAAATGACTTCGTATTATTCCCTGTGGAAGGAGTATTAAGATTAATACTCCAACCACTTCACATAAGCGAAGTCCTGGCGGTGGGGAAGCTCAGGATTCTTCGGGTACATGCGCACGGCAGTCTTGAACAAGCCGGCAGAGGCACACTCGAACTTCGCCTCGAAGGTATAGAGATTGCCAGCATGAGCCACCACCTCGAACGGATGGATGGCATGGATGCGCTCCTCGCCAGCCTCGTTGGTCTCGATGCTGACGAACTCCAGACCGATGGCATCGGTGAGTCCCTGCTCGTCGATGACATATTTGAAGGTGTATTCCACACCGTTCTCGGGTCCTTCCGTAGGCATATTGTTCTCGGCAGACACTACTTTGATGGCATCCCAGCGCTCTGCAACCGTTTCCTTCCAATGAGCGATTTCCTTGGCCAACTGATATCCGTTGGCCTCCAGCTTGTGGAAGCGCGTAGCTTCCTTATTATAGAACTTCTCATAATAGTCGTCGAGCTGGCGCTTCATGGTGTAGTGCGGAGCAATCGTGGCAATGGAGTTCTTGATTACACGAATCCAACCCTCGCTAAAGCCCTTTTCGTTCTTGTCGTAATAGAGCGGAATGATCTCGTTCTCCAGCAGACCGTAGATGGTTGCAGCATCGAGCTGGTCCTGATACTCCTGGTTCTGATAGGTGCGCTTCTCAGTAAGTGCCCATCCAGCACCCTCGCGATAGCCCTCGAGCCACCATCCGTCGAGCACAGACAGGTTGACCACACCATTCATCTCAGCCTTTTCGCCCGATGTACCCGATGCCTCCATGGGGCGCGTGGGTGTATTCATCCAGATGTCTACACCTGATACCAGGCGGCGAGCCAGACGGAAGTCGTAGTCTTCCAAGAAGATAATCTTGCCCAAGAAATCAGGACGCTGCGAAATCTCATAGATACGCTTGATGAGTCCCTGACCGGCGCCATCGGCGGGATGGGCTTTTCCAGAGAAGAGGAACTGCACCGGACGATCGGGATCGTTGACAATCTTGCTCAGGCGCTCCAAGTCGGTGAACAGCAGATGGGCACGCTTGTAAGTGGCAAAGCGGCGGCAGAAGCCAATCATCAGGGCATTGGGGTTGATGCGATGCAGCAACGACAGTACGCGCGAGGGGTCTCCCTGGTTCTTCAACCAGTTTTCGCGGAACTTCGTACGGATATAGTCGGTCAGCTTGTTCTTCAGAGCCATGCGGGTTTCCCATATTTCCTCGTCGCTGACGTTGTAGATGGCGTGCCAAATCTGCTCGTTGCTCTGGTCCTTCATGTGGTTCTTGTCGAAGTGCTTCTCGTAGAGATGGCGCCACTCTGTAGCAGCCCACGACGGGAAGTGCACGCCATTGGTGACGTAGCCCACGTGATTCTCTTCGGGGAAGTAGCCCTTCCAGATGGGGGCAAACATCTTCTGCGACACCCATCCGTGGAGCTTCGACACGCCGTTGACCTCTTGACAGGTGTTGATAGCGAAGGTCGACATCGAGAACTTCTCGTTCTTGTCGTCGGGGTTGGTGCGTCCCATGCCGATAAACTCGTCCCATGTGATGCCCAGACGAGCCGGATAGCCACCCATGTACTTGCCGAAGAGTCCCTCGTCGAAGTAGTCGTGACCGGCAGGAACAGGCGTATGACAGGTGTAAAGACCGCTGGCGCGAACCAGTTCCATAGCCTGATTGAAGGTGAGACCCTCCTGGATATAGTCGCAAAGGCGCTGCAAGTTACACAGGGCAGCATGGCCTTCGTTGCAATGATAGACGTCTTTCTTGATGCCCAGCTTCTTCAACAGCAGCATACCGCCAATGCCTAAGAGAATCTCTTGCTTAAGACGGTTCTCCCAGTCGCCACCATAGAGGGCGTGCGTAATGGGCTTATCGAACTCAGAGTTCATATCGTTGTCGGTGTCGAGCAGGTAGAGCGGAATGCGTCCCACATTCACTTTCCACACATAAGCGTGCACCTGATAGTTCATATAAGGCACGTCTACTACCATCGGGTTGCCGTTTTGGTCGTACATCCGCTCGATGGGCAGCGAGTTGAACTGCTGTGCTTCGTAGTTGGCAATCTGCTGACCGTCGATGCTGAGGCTCTGCGTGAAGTAGCCGAAACGATAGAGGAAGCCCACGGCACACATATCGACATTGCTGTCGCTGGCCTCTTTCAGGTAGTCGCCGGCGAGCATTCCCAGACCGCCAGAGTAGATCTTGAGCACCTGGTTCAGGCCATACTCCATGCAGAAGTAGGCCACCGACGGACGCTCCTTGTTGGGTTCCTCGGCCATATATTCATGGAAGAGCTTACACACATGTGCCACATTCTTCATGATTTCCTTATCCTGCACAATCTCTTCCTTACGACCATAGCTAAGCCGTTCAAGCAGCAACACGGGGTTATGGTTCACTTCCTCGTAGAGTTCTTCATCAAGACTGCGCCAGAGTTCGCGTGCTTCGTAGTTCCAAACCCACCAAAGGTTGTGTGCCAACTCATCCAGACACTTCAGCTCTTCGGGTAATCTTGACTTCACGGCCAATTCCTTCCATTGCGGTTGATTGGCATAATCAGCTTTAATCTTCATCATTATTGTTCAATGTTTTAATATATTCTTTTGATTCTTAACGTCTTATCGATTAGTGTTTAAGTAAACTTCTGCTCTCTGCCTTACGCAAAGCCAGGTCGTAAGCCTGCTCGTAATAGCGGATAAAATGGCTCCAGAGTGCTTGTTCAGACAGCTTCGAAGCCAGCGAGCAAACCTTCTTCACCTGAGCATCGCTCATGGCTGAGAAGCGCGTCACGGCATTACAGATGTCGTCGGAAGCCTGCATATAGTTGTAGTCGGTACGCTCTACCACCTCTACGCCACATGTTTCGAAGCCTGCGCCATGCTTTCCGCTCTTACCGACGACGCCTTCCACCCAGCGTCCGAAGCCTGCCAGGTTGGAGGTGATGCAGGGAATCTTGAAGGCAATCGCCTCGAGCGGCGTATATCCCCACGGCTCATAGTACGAGGGATAGATGCAAAGATCGTTGCCAATGAGTGCATCGTAGTAGCTCAACTGCAATTCTTCGTTGCCCGTGAGGTAGTATGGCAGGAATACCAGCGCCACCCTACCCTCGCGCCAGCTCTGCATCTGGCATCCAGGCACCATCACAAAGGCCAGGATATCACGCTTCAGGCGAGAGTCGTATTCCAGTCGGTGCATAGTTTCGATAAACAAGTCGATGCCTTTGTTGCGGAATTCGAAGCGTCCGCTGGTGGAAATCATCAGCACATCATCCGAAAATTCCGTGCCCAGCATCTTGCCTGCCAACTCTATCAGGCGCTTGCGGGCTTCCTTTCGCTTGCGCGTGAAGGCCACTCCCTTGGGAACAAAGTCGTTTTCAAAACCGTTTGGCAGCACCACATCCACGGGTTTGTCGAGCAGTTCCATGCACTCGCGTGCCGTAATATCGCTCACCGTGGTGAAGCAGTCGGCATGATGGGCCGTCTGTTTCTCAATGGAATGCTTGCTCTGCATATTGAGTTCCCCGGCCATCTGGTCGCCATGATAGGCAAAGAGATAGTCGTAGAGGGGCTTGTTGTTGCCTGCTATGCTTCGTCCGATGCTGGTAGCGTGGGTGGTAAAGATGGTTGCCACCTGCGGCAACACCTTATTAATATATAGCAGACCCAGTCCGGTCATCCACTCGTTAGCCTGATAGACCACTCTGAGGGGTGAGGCTTTTCCAGCCGGTTTCACGCCGTTCTCGCTCCCCACTCCACGCTCCGCGTTCCTCGAAAAATACAGATACAGACGCTCCACCACCAGTCCGGCGGCATAAGAGAACATCGAAGCCTCGTCGTAGTCGCCGTAGGCATGGAGCGAATCCACCTGATAGTATTCCCAAAGGCGGGTGTAGATGTCGTTTTTACGGGCAAAATAGGGTTGGAAGTCCACCAATACAGCTATGGGCTTGCCGGGAATGTCCCAACGGCCCACCTTGACTTCCAATCCGCTCTGATGGCATTTGCGGCGCCAGTCGGCCAGCAACTGCTCATCTTCCATGAAATACGGGCTCGACTTCTCGCCCCAAACGTCGGGGCCGATGAAGACGATACGATCAGGAAACATCTCCTGAAGCGTCTTCGCTCTTGTCGAAAGAACCGTATAAATACCTCCTACCTTATTGCAAACTTCCCAACTTGACTCCAATATAAAGTCGGGCTTTATCATACCTGTTGTCATTTTTCTTGATATATCGGGCTGCAAAGGTAGCAAAAAAGATGCTAATATGCAACTATAAATGTGGTTTTTTCGACAAATTGCCACATTTCTTGACACATATCATGACCAACTACGATTCTCGGGTATATTCTTACGACACAAAGACGATGAAGAGCCTGCCAACAACGCCCAACTCAAGTTTTATCGACGAACCGTTTCCGACGGCTATTTCTTTAACTTGGAGAAGGCCAAGTTTTGAAAAACATCTCCCGAAGGCCGCGAAATCGCCCAAAATGGAGCGTTTTTCGCAATCGGCTGACCATCAATATGTTAACCAAAATGAACCTGTTTTGGCAAGCCATTCATGCTGTTTGTGATTCGTAAGTGACGTGCTTACGACTCGTAAGTGACGTGCTTACGACCCGTAAGTGACGTGCTTACGACCTAAAAAACATATCTCTATGCTCCTCAGAGATAATCTCCAATCCCCAAAAACACTATCTCTGAGCGCCAGAGAGGACATCTTTTCGGCCATAACGACCATAAAACCAATCCAAAACGAAGCCACCCGCGCATCTTGAAGATGGCGGATGGCTCTATTTTGCGACAAAAACCGAAGGTCGGTTTTAACACTTCAAAAAACTTTTTATCGACGAATTCCCTTTTCGTCCTCGTCGTATCGACACTCATTTGCTGGCCACCAGGTCGATCATCAGAGCCTGATCGGTCGGCGAGATGTTAAACTTCTCAAAAAGAGGTGCATCTCGGCGGAACTCCTCGTAGAGCGAATGTTTTCCCTCGGTGCGGTCGATAAACGCACGGAACAGGTTCACGGCCCCACTCACATCGCCCTGCACCAAGCGGCAATAGCCGTGGTTGAGGGCGTCGCCAGCCTCACGGTCGGCCAGTTTGGCATACTCCTGTTCGGCCTGTTCCAGTCGGTTCGAGCCCATCAATGTCCAAGCCAACACGCGCAAGACATTCTCATCGTCGGGGTATTGATAGTTGAGCTTGTAGAGCATGGGCAAGGCCTCATCGAAATGAGCGGTCTTGGTGAGTGCGATGCAATAGTTCAGGGCATACGATTTGCGGTCGGGACGCTTCTCAGAGAGCTGCTTGAAGCACTTCTCGGCCAGCGGATAGTCGGCGGTTTCGAAGCAGGTACGGCCCAGATAGAGCGTGGCCTTCTCGTGTTCGGGTTCCCGCTGCAACAGCTGTTGCAGGCATTGCTGCGCCTTCGGGAAGTTGTGCTCATAGTCGTAGGCATAGATTCCCTGAACGAGCAGACTGTCTGCCGAGTCGATATGCTCCTCGCAGAAAGCGGCCATCTGGCGGAATCCCTCCACATTGCTGCGCTTTCTGAGCGTGTCGCAGATGTCTAAAGGCGAGAAATCCGACTGAATCTGAGCAAACACGAGGGCAGTCATGAAGAGGAAACGCCTGGTGCTGAAGGGCGATCGCACTTGCTGCTTATAGTGATAGAGACGGAAGAAGCGATACAGATCCTGCAGATAGAACCGGCGGATGTATTCGGGCTTGTCCATTCCCGGTATGTCGAAGCCCTGGTCTTCGGCTGCTCCTGACGTTATCATCTCGCGGATAGACTGCGGCATCTTGTCGATGACCGTCGAGATAGCCTGCACAAACGAATACTTGTCGCTATCGCAAAGGGGCGTATGGGCAGAGAGCGCCAGCAGGATTCGGGTGTTGCCCACCTTGCTCATGGCTTGTTCGATGGCGGGATGCTCGGGATAGAAGGGGCAGAACCAGTTGCTCAGGTCGTGGAAGAAAGCACTTCGCTTGAGCTGTGCGAAGCCTCCGAAATAGATGTCCGACCCGGCTTGCTGCATGTCTATCATCTTATGGATGGTGTTTTCCATTTCTTCCATGCGCCGATCAGCAGCATCGGGGTCGAGGATGTCCTCCATCGGATCGTCCTCTTTCTCGGTAATCATCCCGTTGCGCGTGATGTTCAGGTTGTTGTTTTGCAGCAACGTGGGCATGATTTCGCGCTGTATGGTGTTGTGGTCCTTCTCTGCATCCACACAGAATATCACCTGTTTCTGCATGTCGGTCAACTCTTTCACCACCTGCTCTTGGGCGCACAGACGGGCCACTTTCGCATAGGTTGCGCTGAACAAAGTGGGGATATAGGGGGTGGCAAATGCCCATCCCACCAAGGCTCGCTGGCGCAGAGCGCTATCGCAAGCATGCTCGTAGACATCTACAAGTGCCTGAAACTTGCCGTCGTCGTACTCCTGCCACGTGGAGAAAGAGATGGCGCTGACCAGCAATAAGGCGTCAACTGTATCGATGGTGGGCGACAGGAGCAAGGCGGAATAGAACTGTGTGTCGGCCTCGTTCCATTGGGGCGACACCATCAACCGGCAGAAAAGTGCCGACATAAAGGCCTGGTGCTGCTTGAAGATTTCACCCTTCGGGGTGGTCAGCAGGGGCATTTCCTCTAAGCCCATCATGGCTTTCGAAGCCACGAAATCTTCCAGTTCTCGACGGATAACATCGTGTGTGAACAGTCGGCCAGCGGTCTTTTGGGCCATCTCCGTAAAGGCTCCCACCTTCTGTCGGCGGTAGCCCACGCGCATATTCGCCACAGCACGGTAGAGCCTATGAATGAAAAGACTGTACATATTATCGCGTTCGGGGTCGTTGAAGCCCATGCCCACATAGTGGAGCATCAGCCGATAGTCTTCGTCGATGTGGTTCACCTCGCTGGTGTTCAGCATCGGGAAGTCCAGCGCAAGCTTTCTGACGGCGCCGATAGCCTCTACGAGTCGCTGCTGATTGATAAGGTTGAAGATGGCCGACCAACTGGGAGCGTCGGCGTTGTTTATTTGCGTAGCCATTTGTTTGCTGTATCTATATCCTTCTGTCGAGGTGCAGAAGCATGGTTAAACTCGGTCTTGGGAAGTGCTTGCACGGTACGTTCATCGGCCTTGGTATAGCGCATGATGAGCTTCTGATAGTGTTGCAGGCCATGAATGCGGATGGAATCGCAAGCCTGGTTGTAGGCTTTGGTGAAGCGCTGATACTGCTCCTGGCGGTGCTTATCAGCCATCGACTTCGCGCGGAAGGCAATCACACCCATCCGCATGTCGCGGTTCCGGCTGTCGAGCAATACGGGATTCTTGTAAAGACGGGCCATCGACGACTGCGGTTCGGGCAGCAACATGGCGTCCATCTCATTGTTTTGCAACATCAGAAGACGGACGTTGGGGTCGTTGATCTGCACACGGAAGACGGTCTCGCTCTTGAGTTTGGCACTGTCTACGGCCATATCCGTGAGCATATCCGTAACGGAGAAGCGGGCCATCGCCACCATCTTCTCCTCTAATTGCTTGAGCGAGTTGATGCGGGCCTTGCGGTTGCTGATGAGCTGCCAATAGGTATTCGTGGCCGAAAAATAGTTCAGGTCGGTGCCTTCCTGCCTGATACGCTCCGTGCGAACCAGGTCGCTCACGCTGCCTTCTATCTTTCTGGCCAGCATGGCTGCCTCCGCATCAATCTGCGAACTATAGGGTTTCAGGCGGACATCCACATCGAGCTGCTTATACAAGCCCGTCTCCTGCGCCACATAGAGGGGCAGGCAGTCGAGCGTAGGCAGCGTACCTATCTTCAGTGCCAATGAGTCTTCGCGACGCTGTTGCTCGCGTTTTTCCTTCGATATTCTCCTTTTCTGTACTTCGCTTTCGCCACATCCGGCCAGCAGAAAAATGGCTATGGCAGCCCCCATCAGGGCATTTATCTTGATCTTCTTGATTGCTTGGATACTCATCATCAGTATTTTAGAATTCGGTTGCAAAATTACAAATAAATTCTGAAACGGCATCTTATTTTACTGAAAAAGCAGAAAAGTGAGAGGATTATTTTGCAACGTGAAATAATTTGATTACTTTTGCCCTGAAAAAAGAACACTATGGCAAAAGACAAAATAGCATACGTCTGCTCGAACTGCGGACAAGAATCGGCCAAATGGATAGGGAAATGCCCTGCATGTGGCCAGTGGAATACGTTCAAGGAAATACGCATAGCCAACGAAACGGGGCAGATGGCAGCGCGTGCTGCAGCCGGAGCGGTGAGGCAAACAAGGGCTACGTCGCAGGCAAGAAGGCTCAGCGACATCCAGACCAAGGAGGAACCGCGCATCGATATGCACGACCAAGAGCTGAATCGCGTATTGGGCGGCGGGCTGGTCAGGGGCAGTCTGGTGCTCTTAGGCGGTGAGCCAGGCATCGGAAAGAGCACGCTGACGCTCCAGACCGTGCTGACACTAAGCGACCGAAAGATACTCTACGTGAGCGGAGAAGAGAGCGCCAGCCAGCTGAAGATGAGGGCAGAGCGCCTTGGAGGCGTCAACGACAATCTTTTCATCTTGTGTGAGACGTCGCTCGAGAACATCTTTGCCAACATCAAAGAAGAGAAACCCGAGCTGGTGGTGATTGACTCCATACAGACCATCAGTACGGAAGCGGCCGAATCGTCACCGGGCAGCATCACCCAAGTGCGCGAGTGCGCTGCGGCGCTGTTGCGCTTTGCCAAGTCGAGCGGCACACCTGTCATCCTGATTGGCCATATCAACAAAGAGGGTTCACTGGCCGGACCGAAGATTCTGGAGCATATCGTAGACACCGTGATACAGTTTGAGGGCGACCAGCACTATATGTACCGCATCCTGAGAAGCATTAAAAACCGCTTCGGCAGTACATCCGAGATGGGCATCTACGAAATGCGGGCCAACGGTTTGCGACAAGTGAGCAACCCGTCGGAACTGCTTCTGACGCAAGACCATGAAGGACTGAGCGGCGTGGCCATCAGTTCGGCCATCGAAGGCGTGCGCCCCTTCCTGGTAGAGACGCAGGCGCTGGTGTCAACAGCGGCATACGGCACTCCGCAACGAGCCAGTACGGGCTTTGACCAGCGACGCCTGAACATGCTCTTGGCTGTCCTGGAAAAGCGCGTCGGCTTCAAACTGATTCAGAAAGACGTGTTTGTGAACATTGCCGGTGGCTTCCGCGTCACCGATCTGGCTATGGACCTAAGTGTGATTGCTGCAGTATTGTCGAGCAACGTAGACACGCCCATTGAGCATGGCTGGTGTATGGCCGGCGAAGTGGGTCTGAGTGGAGAGGTGCGCCCAGTGGCACGCATCGAGCAACGCATTGCAGAGGCGGAGAAACTGGGGTTCACCCACATGGTGGTTCCGAAGTATAATCTGCAAGGACTCGACACTCGACGATTCACCATCAAGCTCATCCCCGTCAGGAAAGTAGAAGAAGCGCTGCGTGCCCTGTTCGGATAATTTATTTCACCACGAACTTCCTGCCATTCATGATATAGACTCCGGGCTGCAAACCCTGCAGACTGGTGGCCTGCGACTTCACGAGCATGCCCTGAATGGTATAGATGTTGGCAGGCTTCGTGCCGTCGAACACCTCGTCGATACCGGTCTTGCTTCCCACAGTGACCTCGAAAGAGGCATTCACCAACTCGTAGGGAAGCGCATCCTTATCGGCAAACACGGCATGATGCAGCTTGCAGGCATGCGTTTGGTTGGGCAGATCTTCCTCTGCCACTAAGTTCAGGGTCAGCAACGCGCCACTCTGACTGCTGATTTCCTTCAGAGCATTCGATGCACAGACGATTCGGTAGGTGTTTCCTTCGAAATAGCTTTCGGCAATGGGCCTGACATACACCTGATGTCCGTTGTATCGATTGGAAAGACGAACATCATAGACGCCCGAACTGTTCTGCTGAATGGTCACTCCTGCTGGCAGGGTCAGTTCAAACTGCTGGGCGGTATAGCTATTGACGGTGTTCTGAAGGTCTATCTGCAATGTAGCCTCCTCTCCCTGACCGATTTGTACATCAGAAACCAAGAGTTGGTCGTTCACCCTTGCCTGCGACCAGTCGGACAGACCTGCCGAAGAGAAGAGCTGTTCGCCCTGGATAATGTCGATAATGCCCACGGCATCCGACACCGTAACGGCTCCACTGCGATTGACATCAGCCTCATCGAAGTGGAAATTGGCGGCGGGCAGATTCTGGATGTGGCGCAACGTGAGCACTACATCGGCCACATTGACATCTCCATCGTGGTTGACATCACCCATATAGCTGCGCACACTCATCTCTGCCTGACAATTCTGCTGCATGGCTTCGCCGTACAGGCGGTCGGTAAGATAGGTCAGCACCACATCGTTGACTCCCAGCTGATAGATGCCAACGGGGCATTCCTCATCGATGTTGATGCCCAGACAAAGCAGCGTATCGACGGGTTGGAGCACGGTATTGTCCATGGAAACCACCACGATAGAATAGGCACCGTCGGCTTTTTCCACACACGACACCTGATGGGTAGCGCGGTTTTCACCCGTCAGACTGACCATATACTCCCCTGCCCCATCTTGTGCAATGTGCATACCCGACGGCAACAGCACGTCCATCTGCAATGCGGTGAGCGGCACGGTGCCATCGATGCGGACGGGAACATTCTGCATCCGTCCCAGGTTGAGTTGCATATTGTCGGCGTGAACGCCATATTCTTCCACCTGCTGGAAGTCGTTCCAGCCACGGGTCATCAGGAAATCGTTGCGACGTCCACGCGGCACAAAGAGCTGCGCCTGCTGGTTGATGACCGAGCTGAATGTGGATGTGGCCACCGGTTGACCACAACAGATAATCTTTTGCAAGCCGATGCAATCAGACAACGCACCATCGCCCAGCGAGGAAAGCGACATCGGCAGGTTGACAGTAGACAATTGGTAGCAGCCCAGGAAGGCCCAATCGCCAATGCTATTGACGCTCTGCGGCAGACTGACAGCCTGCAACTTGTCGTTGCAAAGGAAGGCTCCCGTGGAAATCTGTTGCACACTCGACGGTACACTCACCAGTCCTTCGCGTCCTTTCGGCACGGTGACGATGTCGGTTTGCTCCTTATTATATAATATACCGTCTAACGAACTATATCTGTTGTTGTTGCCCGACACATTGATGTCGGTCAGATGCTCACAAAATACGAAGGGGTTGTCCTCGATGCTTTCCACAGACTGATGGAGCGTAATGCGCTGAAGAGCCGTGCAACCATAGAAGGCATGATTGTCGATGCGGGTCACTTCGGCAGGAATACTATAGTCTGGCCCCTTGCCACCGGGGTAGGCAATGATGGCAGAATGCTGCTTGTTGAAGAGCACTCCATCCGTAGAGGCATAGTGAGCATTGCCGGCACTGACGTTGATGGCCTTCAATGACGAACAGAAACTGAAGGCATCATCGCCAAGAAGCGTGACCGATGCAGGGATATTCAACGATGGCAGCGACTCGCATTCAGAGAATGCCCAAGCGCCAATGGTGGTCAATCCTTCGTTCAGGCTGATGGTTTGCAAGGCCGAACAACCGAAGAAAGCGGCATCGCCAATCTTCTTCAGATCGGACGTAAGCACCATTTCGCGAAGACTGAAGCAATGGCAGAAAGCGGCATCGGCTATTTCCACCACTCCTTTCGGCAGGGTGAAACTGCTGTCTTTGGCATTCGGATAAGCCAGCAGACGCGTCAGCTGCTTGTTGTAAAGCACCTGGTCTTTCACGGCAAACACAGGGTTGTTCTCGTCTACGGCAAAGCGCTCCAGAAGCGAACAACGCACAAAGGCATCACGTCCAATGCTACTGACCGAGGCAGGCAGCGTGATGCTCACCAGCGAGGTGCAGCCACAGAAAGCCGCATCGCCTATTTCGCGCAGGGAGGAAGGTAATGCGATGGAGTGGAGCGAGGTGCAAGAGGCAAAGGCCGACTGACCGATACGGGTCACGGCTGCGGGGATGCGCAGCGACGTTAGCCCCATGCACGAATTGAATGCACGGTCGCCAATGGCGGCAACTGTGTACATTTTCCCATTGGCGGCCACCTGATCGGGGATATGAACAAACCCACTGTAGGCCACGTCGCCATGTGTTACCTCGAGCACTCCGGCTGAAATGATGTTATAATAGATACCGTCCTTGACCAAACTATAAGCCAAGCACTGAAGCGTTGCCAGGGACAGACTGGCGATGATTGCTATTCTTTTCATACTGGTTATATCTTCGGCAAAGATACGAACTATTCTTTGAATACACAAACATTTTGTCTGAAATCATCAGAAAAAATCTTTGCCACACGGCGGAGCATTCAACAAACGGGTGCTCATGTTCGGAAAAATCCAAATAAATTTGGTTTTTAGCTTATTTAGTCGTACCTTTGCACCGGCCATGAGTATACACTATACGAAGAAAGAAGAAACCATCAACTGGATTTCACATGCTGCCGGCATCGTGTTGGGATGCGTGTTCGGCATCATTTTCGTGTTCATCTGCATCAGAAGCAAAAGCGGATGGATGCACACAGGAGTCATTCTCTACCTCTTCGGCATGCTTTCGTCGTATGCAGCCTCTACGGCTTATCATGCCACTCCACCTCGTTTTCCACGGGCAAAGGAGCGACTGCGCCACTGGGACCATGCTGCCATCTACTGGCATATTGCGGGAAGCTATTCACCCGTCACGCTCATTGCCCTCCGACAAGACGGTGCCTGGGGATGGATTCTGTTCTGTCTGGTGTGGACGTGTGCCATCGTGGGAACCGTCTTCAGCTTTGCCCGACTGAAGGAACACAGCCATATAGAGACCACCTGCTTCGTGCTTATGGGACTCTCCGTACTGATTGCGTTCCGTCCACTCATCCATCATGTGAGCACAGCAGCCGTAGCATGGATCATCGGCGAGGGCATCTGCTATATCACGGGGGCTGTCTTTTATAGCCTCAACCGCAGGAAATACATGCACAGCGTGTTCCATTTCTTCGTATTGGCGGGTTCTGTGTGCCATATCATGGCCGTTTGGGATATTCTCAGACAGTACATGTAAAAAATATTCTGGATTCTTGCAGAACTCAAAAATAATTTGTAATTTTGCACGCTAAATAAAATAACAATCAGATAAAACTGAAAACCAGTCATGGAAGAAGCAAGAAAAAATCCGTTTTTCGAGAAATACGATACACCACACGAAACCGTTCCCTTTGATCAAATACGCATCGAAGACTTCGAGGAAGCCTTCATGGAGGGCATTCGGCGCGACAACGAACAGATAGAAAAGACCATCAACAATCCGGAAAAGCCCACGTTCGAGAACACCATCATCAACAACGATGATGAGCCGGAAGGCTATTACGACCTGCTCGACCGTGTGTCAACGGTGTTCTTCAATATGCTCTCGGCTGAGACAAACGACGAAATGGATGCCTTGGCTCAGAAGATGCAGCCCATACTGACCCAACATGCCAACGACGTCAGGCTTAACAAGCGACTCTTTGAGCGCATCAAGGCTGTGCATCGTAGTCACCGAATCCTGACACCCGAGGAAAAGCGACTCTTGGACAACTGCTACGAGGGGTATGTGCGCAGTGGTGCGCTGCTCGATGAAGAGGGAAAAGAGAAGCTGCGCAGGCTGAGCGAAGAGGCCAGCATGCTGGCTTTGCAGTTCTCGCAGAACCTTCTGAAGGAGAACAAAGCATTCGAACTGCACATCACCGACGAGAAACAACTGGAAGGTCTGCCACAGACAGCCATCGATGCAGCACGCCAGGCGGCTGAGGAACGACAGAAAGAGGGATGGGTGTTCACGCTCGACATGCCCAGCTATCAACCGTTTATGACCTACAGCACACAACGTGAACTGCGCCGACAAATGTATATGGCCCACAGTACGATGTGTATGCACAAGAATTCGGAGAACAATATCGAGATATGCAAGCGACTTATCAACCTCCGACGCGAGATTGCCCAGCTCTTGGGCTATAAGACGTTTGCCGACTATGTGATGAAAAACCGAATGGCATCGCGCGTCAAGAATGTCTATCGGCTGTTCGACTCCCTGATCTATGCCTACAAGCCCACGGCCATCAAGGAACAAAGCCGACTGGAGAGAATGTTCCAAGACGACAAGGCTGCCAAGCCTCACAACCCGAAGAAGATGCAACCCTGGGATCAGGCCTATTATGCCCACAAGCTGAAGCTGAAGAAATACGACCTCGACGCAGAGATGTTGCGACCCTATTTCGAACTCTCACAGGTCATCAAGGGTGTGTTCGTACTGGTCAACAAGCTCTATGGCATCACGTTCAAGGAGAATAAGGACATCCCTGTCTATCATCCCGACGTGAAAGCCTATGAGGTGTTCGATAAGGACGGTAGCTATCTGGCTGTGTTCTATGCTGACTTCCACCCACGGAAGGGCAAGCAAGGGGGCGCGTGGATGACTGAATTCCAAGGCCAATGGATCGACCGGAAAGGCAAGAATGTGCGTCCGCACGTAAGCGTCGTGATGAATCTCACCAAGCCGACAGCCGACAACCCTGCCCTTCTCACCCTGGGAGAGGTGGAAACCTTCTTGCATGAGTTCGGCCACTCACTGCACGGCATGTTCGCCAATACGCGATTCGAGAGTCTCAGCGGTACCAATGTGTGGTGGGACTTCGTTGAGTTGCCTTCGCAGTTCATGGAGAACTTCTCCATCGAAAAAGAGTTCCTACAGACGTTTGCTTTCCATTATCAGACGGGAGAACCCATCCCCGACGAACTAATCAAGCGCATTGTCAAGAGCAGAAACTTCATGGTGGCTACGGCTTGCCTGCGACAAGTGAGTCTCGGAATGCTCGATATGGCCTACTATACACTCAACGAACCCTTCGACGAAGACATCATAGCCTTCGAGAAACAGGCGTGGGAGAAGGCCAGAATCACGGATGAGCCACAACGAATGGATACTTGCATGACCGTGCAGTTCTCGCACATCATGGCTGGAGGCTATGCAGCGGGCTACTATAGCTACAAATGGGCAGAACTGCTGGAGGCAGACGCTTTCAGCGTATTCAAGCGCCACGGCATCTTCAACCAGAAGATAGCCCAGCGATTCCGCGATTGCATCCTCAGCAGAGGCGGCACCGATCATCCCATGACGCTCTATAAAGCCTTCAGGGGGAAGGAGCCTACCATCGACGCTCTGCTCAAGCGCAATGGCATCAAGCGTCCTTCGCAGAAGATACCCAAGAAGAAGCTCACCATCGCCCAAGCCGAAGAGGCTGCAGCAACCCCGAAAAAGTATCCCAAGGTTCAGTAAGTCGCTGTACCCCAGCGACCCAAAAACAAAGAAAATATGGACAAGAAACAACATGCACTCGACCTGCGCTACCTCCGCATGGCACGCATCTGGGCTGAAAACAGCTACTGCCAGCGCCGACAGGTAGGTGCGCTCGTGGTCAAGAACAAGATGATTATCAGCGACGGATACAACGGAACGCCAAGCGGTTTCGAGAATATCTGCGAAGACGACAGCAATGTCACCAAGCCCTACGTGCTGCATGCAGAGGCCAACGCTATCACCAAGCTCGCCCGAAGCGAGAACAACAGCGACGGAGCCACGCTCTACGTCACGGCGTCGCCCTGCATCGAATGCTCTAAACTCATCATCCAGGCTGGTATCAAGCGTGTGGTCTATGCCGAGAAGTATCGTCTGGAAGATGGCATCGAATTGCTCAGAAGAGCAGGTATCGAGGTGGTCTACCTCAATCCCGACGAAGAGGAGAACCCACAAGGTTGAGTCTACTGTACATTCACAGCTCCCCCATAATAAAAAAGAACAATGAAAGAGAACAAAAAAACAAACCGCTACATGCCATTGCTGATGGCTGGCTGCGTGGTTGTAGGCATTCTGTTTGGTACTTTCTTCGCTAATCATTTCTCGGCCAATAGGCTGAACATCATCAACAGCGGAAGTTCCAGACTGAACAACTTGCTCAATATCGTCAACGACCAGTATGTGGATGCTGTCAACATGGACTCGCTGATGGAGCGAGCCATTCCACAGATTCTGGCCGACCTTGACCCCCACTCTGTCTATATCAGCGCCAAGGACGTGCAATCGGCTACCGACGACCTGAAGGGTTCCTTCTCGGGTGTAGGTATAGAGTTTGTCATCCGCGAAGACACCATCCGCGTGCAAAACGTCATTAACAACGGACCGGCAGAGAAGGCAGGACTGATAGCTGGAGATAAGATTGTAAGCGTTGACGACAAGCCTTTCGTGGGGAAGCAAGTCACCAATGAGGAAGCCATGCGACGCCTGAAAGGTCCCAAGGACACGAAAGTGAAGATTGGCGTCCTGCGCTATGGCGACTCCAAAGTAAAGCAATTCACCGTAACACGCGGGGAGATACCCACGCATAGTGTTACGGCCACCTACATGCTCGACGACGAAACGGGCTATATCCGCATCAAGAGCTTCGGCGAGAACACTTATCCCGAAACGCTGATTGCCCTGGCTGAGCTCTCACAACAGGGATTCAGCAATCTGGTCATCGACCTTCGCGACAACACAGGTGGCTACTTGATGTCGGCTGTACAGATTGTCAATGAATTCTTACCCAAGAACAAGCTCATCGTATACACCGAGGGTCGCAAGTCGCCCCGACAGGATTATCGAAGCGACGGGCGCGGAAGCTACCAGAAGATTCCGCTCATCGTGCTCATCAACGAAGCATCGGCTTCGGCATCAGAGATCTTTTCCGGTGCCATTCAGGACAACGACCGGGGTACGGTCATTGGTCGTCGGTCATTCGGCAAGGGACTTGTGCAGAAGCAACTCGACTTCCCCGATGGTTCTCTGATTCGTCTGACCATCGCACGCTATTACACGCCTTCCGGAAGATGCATCCAAAAGCCATACACACCGGGGGAGACCGACTACGAAGAAGACCTGCTCGTGCGCTATCAGCATGGAGAATTCTTCTCGCAGGACAGCATCAAGCACACCGGGCCAGCCTATCATACGGGCAACGGACGTACCGTTTATGGCGGTGGAGGCATCACACCTGACATCTTTGTTCCAGAAGATACGACCGACGTAACATCGTATTATAAACAGGCAAGCATGAGTGGACTGATTCTGCAATTCGCCTTCCAATACACGGATGAGAATCGAATCAAACTCTCAACCTTCCGCGAAATGCCCAAGCTTTCAGACTATCTCGTGAAACAGAACACGGTGGAGATGTTTGCTGTATATGCCGACAAGCATGGACTGCAACGGCGCAACCTGATGATACAGAAGAGCCATAAGCTGCTGGAACGCTACATCAACAGCCGCATCATCTACAACATCATGGACGAGGATGCCTGGATTCAGTATCTGAATCAGGACGATCCCGTGATTCGCCAGGCTCTCAACGTGTTCAGAAATAACGCTGCCTTCCCCCAAAAAGAAGCATCATCAGCCGACAAGAAGAACCGCAAAGTGGCGCGTGCCAGTGGCCTGCGATATGCCGACCCTACGCTCAACCGGCGCATCGGCAGCATTGCCCGCGCCTGATACCCGAAATGTCAACCCCATTTTCACTACAACGATATGAACAAGAAAGAACTCCGCCAGTTCGTACGCATGCAAAAGCAGCAGTACAGCGCCGAACAGCTTAAGCAACTCTCCGACGGTATCATGGCCAAACTGATGGTTCATCCGCGAGTGAAAGCTGCCCGAACCATCATGATGTACTATTCACTGCCAGACGAAGTGAACACGCACGAGGCCATCGACCAGCTGGTGGCACAGGGAAAATGCGTGGTACTGCCTGCCGTGACGGGCGACACAACGATGGAACTGCGTTGCTATGAGGGTCCACACGACCTGCAGGGCGGGTTCTTCCACATCATGGAACCTATCGGAAAACCATTCACCGACTACGAGAGCATCGACCTCGTTGTGGTTCCCGGCATGGGATTCGACACCCGAGGCAACCGGTTAGGTCGTGGCAAGGGCTACTACGACCGTTTCCTCGCGCGCATACCTTATATATATAAAATAGGTATATGCTTCCCCTTCCAGAAGATGCCTGGCATTCCTGCCGATGAAAACGACGTCGTGATGGACGAAGTGATTAGCTGAACACCAAATACCCGAACACCATGTTTCGACGCGAAGTACAGTCACTGAGTGACATCCTGAAGAAATGTCTGCGCGACAACGGGCTCGAAACGCCCATGCTGCAGACTCGTCTGATTGACTCCTGGGACGAAATCGTCGGTCAGGCAGTGGCTCGCTATACGGGTGAGAAGTATATTCGCAATCAGACGCTCTTCGTGAAAATCACTCGTCCCGCCCTTCGTACTGAATTAGGCATGATGCAAACCACGTTGGTGAGCAGATTGAACCAACATGTTGGTGCTCAAGTCATTACAAAGATTCGTTTTTATTAGTATCAATATTTATATTGTTTGCAAATGCTAAATACGTCATTTAGGAGTGCTAAATGCGTCATTTACGATGGTAAAACAACTTGTTTTAGATCGGCAACAAAAATGATGAAAAAAAAATCAGGGATGGATTCCTCCGTTCTCCACATGAAACAAGCGATAGTCGAAATCGCCATGCTGGAGCACCTGATCGAGATGGTCGCGATTGGTATCCGTGATGAAAATCTGGCCATACTCCTCATTCGCCACCAGATTCACAATGCGGCTGACTCGCTGAGCATCCAGTTTGTCGAAGATATCATCCAGTAAGAGCAAGGGCATCACCTGTCTGCCCGACTTTCTCAAGAAACTAAACTGCGCCAACTTCAAGGCTATGACATACGTCTTGTTCTGTCCCTGGCTGCCTTCGCGCTTCATGGGGAATCCGCCTTGCATCATCTCTAAGTCGTCGCGGTGTATTCCATGAAGCGAATAGCCCACAATTCGATCCTTGGCACGGTCGCGACGAATCACATCGAGCAAGGCTCCGCGCTGCCCATGCGAGACATACGAGAGTGAAACCTCTTCGCGATGGTCGGAAATATGGCTGTAGACTTGCTGGAACACGGGTATCAGGGCCTTCACGAAGGCTTCGCGCTTCTGATAAACCGCCTCACCCTCCACAGCCATCTGCTCTTCCAGCACGTCGAGCAAGGCCGCATCGGGCTCCTCTTCCATTTTCAGAAGCGTGTTACGCTGTTGCAGGGCCTTGTTATATCGGTTGAGCGCTTCTATATAAGTGGCATCATACTGGGCGATGGCCACATCCATGAAGTGACGTCGCTCCTCGCTTCCACCCTCAATCAGGAATGTATCTGAAGGCGATACGAATATCAGCGGTATCAGTCCGATATGCTGCGACAGCCGCTTATACTCTTTCTTGTTCAGCTTGAAATGCTTCTTCTGCCCGCGTTTCATTCCACAATACACCTGTTCCTGCTCGCCATTGTCGGCCAGATAGGTTCCCTCTAAGACGAAGAAGTCGGCTTGATGGTTCACCACTACCGAATCGATATTGGTGAAGGCACTCCTGCAAAACGACAGATAGTAGACTGCATCCAGCAGATTCGTCTTGCCTGCTCCGTTGTGACCAATGAAACAATTAATTTTCGGTGACAACTCGAGCGACGATTCGCGGATGCTCTTATAGTTCAATATGTTTATTTTTTCAAGAATCATGCCTTTATTTCGTGCAAAGGTACGACTAAGCGAGCGAAAAACCAAAGAAAAATCAAATAAAACGAAAAAAGTTTGCAATAAATTTCAATATTCAAAAGAAAAGCAGTAACTTTGCACCGTTTTAGCAAAAAGAAAACAAATAATCATAGAATAATGGCAAACGTAAAAGTAAAAAACGAACAGAACGTTGAGACTCTCAACAAGCAGGAAGCCTTCTTCATGAAATACAAGAAGGCCATCGTTATCGCAGTAGTAGCAATCATCGTGATTGTAGCAGGTGCTATCCTCTACAACAACCTCATCAAGCAGCCCCACGAGACTGAAGCCAGCACGGCTTTGGCCAAGGGACAGGAACTCTACATGGATGGTGAGTTTGAAAAAGCCATCAATGGCGACAAGGCTGGATTCGGCGGACTGCTGAAGATTGCCTCTGACTATAGCGGAACCAAGGCTGGCAACCTGGCTCACCTCTATGCAGGTCTGTCTTATGCCAACCTCAACAAGTGGAAGGAAGCCATCAATCACCTCGAGAAGTATTCTCCCGCCGACGACCAGATGGTAGGTCCTGCTGCTGTGGCTGCCTTAGGCAATGCCTATGCTCATGTCAACGACCTTGACAAGGCTGTAGCTAACCTGAAGAAAGCTGCCAGCATGGCCGACAGCAAAGCTGCTGATGGCGTCAACTACAGCATCTCTCCCACCTTCCTCGTGCAGGCTGCAGAGATTCTGGAGAAGCAGGGAAAGAAGGACGAAGCTCTCGCTATCTATCAGGACATCAAGAAGAAGTATGTCAACGCTGCCATCAGCCAGGAGATTGACAAGTATATCGAACGCCTCTCTGTGAAATAATGTCTACAGCGCTCCATCATTTGTCTACCGACAAGAATGAGAAAATACCCGATGCCAGCAATATGTGCTTCGGCATTGTGGTGTCTGAATGGAACAAAGAAATCACGGGGGCTCTGCTCGATGGTGCTGTCTCAACACTTGAAAAGCATGGCGCGCTGCCAGAAAACATTCATGTGAAGAGCGTTCCCGGAAGTTTCGAGTTGATCTACGGTGCTCACCAGATGACACTCAACGACGGATATGATGCCGTTATCATCTTGGGATGCGTTATCCGTGGCGAGACTCCCCACTTCGATTACATCTGCCAAGGCGTCACTCAGGGCATTGCCCAGCTCAACGCCACCAGTCAGGTGCCTGTGGTTTATGGTTTGCTGACTACGAATGACCAGCAACAAGCCATCGACCGAAGCGGAGGGAAATACGGAAACAAAGGCGAGGAATGCGCCATCGTGGCTATCAAAATGGCTAAGTTTTAGCAACATTTACATCTCTAATGGAACGGGGCGGGCCTATCGACCTTCCCCGTTTTTCTTGCAAAGTCTCTTTGCTTCACATCATCCTAACACGCTACAAAGAAACATTCACTATGAAACTGATCAGTTGGAACGTCAACGGCCTAAGGGCCTGCCAGGGAAAAGGCTTCAGCGAAGTGTTTAAAGCCTTAGATGCCGACTTCTTCTGCTTGCAGGAAACAAAGATGCAAGCAGGTCAACTCGACTTAGAGTTCGATGGCTATCAATCTTTTTGGAACTATGCCGACAAGAAGGGTTATAGCGGAACAGCCATCTATACGCGTCATGAGCCGCTGAGTGTTGCCTATGGCATCGGTATCGATGAACACGACCACGAGGGACGTGTCATTACACTCGAAATGCCCAAGTTCTACCTTGTCACGGTATATACGCCCAATTCGCAGGACGGACTGAAACGACTGGACTACCGAATGCACTGGGAAGAAGACTTCCTGAACTATCTGAAGACGCTCGATGCCAAGAAGCCCGTGATTTTCTGTGGCGATCTGAACGTGGCTCACCAGGAGATCGACCTGAAGAACCCGAAGACCAATCGGAAGAATGCAGGATTCACGGATGAGGAACGCGAGAGATTCAGCATCTTGCTCAGCAACGGATTCACGGATACTTTCCGCTTCTTCTACCCCGATGCCACCGAAATCTACTCGTGGTGGAGCTATCGATTCCGCGCAAGAGAGAAGAATGCCGGATGGCGCATCGACTATTTTGTGGTGTCAGACCGTTTGCAAGACCACCTGTCAGATGCCAAGATCCATACAGAAATACAGGGTTCCGACCACTGTCCCGTAGAACTCACCCTCGACATATAATCAAAAAAAGAACACCAAAAGGTTGCGTCTGTCGCTGTATCACAGCGACCTCATACTCCAAAAAGAAAAGCCCATGAAACTGAAAGAATTGCTTCAAGCCTACGAATTCGATGAGATTTTCCCCCATGTAGCAGTTATGTACCCCAACTCCAAGCGCCACAAGCGCGACTTCCGACTGGCCTACGACTTGCTGGTGAACATGCGCCCCACGCTTTCCAAGAAGAATATTCGGTATACGCTTATCGACGACCCTGCCTCCAAGAGCCAATACTTTGGAGCCAACGACAATACATTCCGCACAACTTGGGATGTTCTTCTGGGTATGAACGTGGTAAGAGACAAGTTTGTTGACCTGACCGACGAAGAGTTGGCTGCCAATTGCCTGATCAACACCATCTTCTTAGGCAAGCATCCCCAGGAATTCGAAGAGAGCTACATCGCCCTCTCCAGAGCTTAAAGCCCGGAATGCAGGGAAGGAGTATCAGACACCATCGTCTTCTGCCTCTTCATGACGGGCAGAATCCAGTTCTGTGTCTTTCTTGATAGACACTTCGCCCATTCGCGTAATGGTGAGTACCATGGGGATATACTCGTCGCTGAGGGCATCTGGCGAACCTACACTGGCACCAAAGACGAGGTTGTCGCCCTGAGCTTCTACAAAGACGATGCCCAGCAAAGCACCATTCTCGCGTGTGTTCTCATCAAGATAATCTGAAAAACTCCGCTTGGAAAACACGCGATTGAAGAACTCTGATCCATCTTCGCGCGATACCTTCACGCGGATAAGATTATCGAAATACACCCTACCCGACTCGTCTTTCACCTTGGGAAGACTATCGGCAGGTGCTCGCTTCACGTCTATCTGGTATTTTTTGCCTATCCAGTCAACAGTGGTTTGCTGATTGGTCTGCTCCATGCGCTGAGGCCCCTGGGGCTTTTCAACTACGGGTTTGGGCGCAATAATCACGTTGGTGGGTTTCTTGTCGTTGCACGACAACAGGCAAACCATCAAACCGCCCATGAGTATGACTGACTTTAGTTTCATAGATTCTTACGATGATTGTCGGTGCAAAGGTAAGAAAAATAATTGAGAAAGATGCTATTTTTTTGGTTAATGTTCGCTAATCGCTTGGTAGTTTGGAAATGATATTGTAACTTTGTGGCATCTTTTACAATCCAAATAACAATGAAAAGACTTACACCTTATTATATATATTCACTGTTGGCAACCCTTTTGTTGTCGACAATAGCTTGTGGGCGTAGCGATAAAGCCGAGGAAAATCAGCAGATGGACACCATTCCGCTGATGGTGATGCAGATACAGAAGTGCTCGAAGCTCTACACCGCCGAATACAACGTGCACAAAATAGTGACCCACGACGACCAGATGCGCCTGCGAGGAACCATTCTCTCACAGCAGTTCGACATTCCTCTGCCTGTGGGCAACCGCAAGATTGCCATCCCCATGGATGCCAAACTCAAGGCGTATATCGACTTCAACGACTTCTCGGCCAAGAATGTCCGCAGGAGCGGAGATAAGATTGAGGTGCTCCTGCCCGACCCACAAGTGGAACTGACCAGCACGCGCATCGACCACGAAGAGGTGAAGAAGCAAGTGTCTATCCTGCGCTCTAACTTCAGCGATGAAGAGATGACCGCTTACGAACAACAAGGACGCGCTGCCATTATAGCCGACATCCCGAAAATGGGAATTATCGATATGGCTCGCGAGAGTGCTGCCAACACGCTGATACCCATGATCATGCAAATGGGATTTGCTGAGGAGAATATCACCGTAAGCTTCCGAAAGGAGTTCACACTCGACGATATGCCGCGACTATTGTCTAACTATAAAAACAGCGAAAGATGAGAAGAAAGAATACCAACCGATTGAGCCAATGGGTAAGCTTAGGACGCATTGTAGTCATTCTTGTCATCATAGCCCTGGTGTTTGTGGTGAAAGGATGGATAGACGATTCGTCGGCCTCCATCGACACAGATGGACAGACACGCATGTCGCCCACACAGATTGAATCGATGAGGAACATCGGACAATGGGAGTTTCTGAGTATTGCCGACGAAGAACTCATCGACACGGTGAGAAGAGGCTTCTTCTCCGACGATGAGCTGATACGTATCTACTACGGCACACTACGCTTAGGCATCGATATGCAAACGACGAGCGAAGGATGGATCAGCCAGACCGACGACAGCATCAGTGTCTTGCTGCCCAGAATCGTACTGCTCGACGAAGACTTCATCGACGAAGCTCGCACTCGCTCGTTCTATGAGAGTGGCAAGTGGAGCGATCAGGACCGTCAGATGCTCTATACCAGGGCCGTTGCCCGTATGAAGGCACGCTGCCTGACACCTGATAATATCCGAAGTGCAGAGGAAAACGCCTCACGTCAGTTCGCCCAACTGATGAAGTCTATGGGGTTTGACAAGGTCAGAATCCGCTTCGAAGAATAACAAGCAGCATCTTTGCCCATCCATTCCCTTGCGTTCGCCTTACGTTCTGCTTAGAAAGTGTAGTTGAAGCCCAGCGAAGCATATTCCTTGAACTGCCAGTAACCGTGATGATGGTCGCGGGTAGTGGCATCGTCGAAGCGTGGATAGATGAACAGATTGCTCGAGATATACTTGTTGAACTTGAACGTAAACGTATTTTCCCACTCAATTTCTGCACGGTCGTAAGCCGTAAAGCCATACAAGCGCGTCTTCCAGGAGATATTGTCAGAGAACTTCCATGTCAGGTCAACGGTGGTCATTGAACCGATGTTGCTCAGCGTGTGGTGACCTTCATCGAGGCCGAATGTCTTAGACAATGCCAAACGGTCGACATAGCGGAAGTTATAGGCCAATGGAGAGAGCTGGATGCTACCCGTGAGTTTCTTGTTGCACCACGACACATCGTAGTTCATACCGATAGAGATGTTCAGGTTGAAGGGTGACATAAAGTCGCTATAAGTAAAGAAATCGTTGTTCTTATAGCCACGCATAAACTGCGTATAGGCCAGCACATTCAGTGTATAGTACCAATGCTTCGTGGCTTGCAGGCCCAGCTTACTGGTCAGACGCAACAGGTCTTCCGACGACTTCAGCGAGTGGATAGAGTCGGCACGTGATGTCTGGAAGCCCAGTTTTGCCTCCAACTTGTTATCCCACTTCACCTTCTGCTTATTGTTGTAGTTGGCTTCCAAGACGCCACTGGCTACCATAGCATAGTTGCTCTCACCTCCCTTATACCAGTTGCCACTGACGTAGTTCTGTAGGAACTGCAGATAGTAGTCGCCCTTGATGGTCCAGAAGTTGGGCTTTTCCACCACCACTTCCACAGGAGCATCTTCCACTTCTTGAGGGACGCTTACCACCTTCTCCACATACTTCACATCGTGACGAATGGGACTGACTATTTGTTCCTTGACTACTCCAGCCTCATGCAGCTCAGATTCTGTGCTTGCCACATACTCCGGATTACTCAAGTAGAGATTCATCAGTGCTCCATAAACTTCCTGATCTTCAGTAGTTTGAGAAGGAAGACTCATGGAAAGTTTCTGATTGGAAACTCCATGAAAGAAAGTGGAGGGTGCAAAGAGCTGATACTGATTGTATACACTCATTTGGTGGCCGATTATTCTGGTAGTATCGAGGTGCTGACGATACGCCCGGAGTGAATCTACGTAGTTGTTTACTGTTGACTGTGCCGACATGGCTACGACGGCCATTGATACCATTGCTGTGGTAAACATTCTCTTCATCATATTCTCAAAAATTCATTAAGGTTCTATAATAGTGTCCATCCAGGGCATTGCACCCCTTCGTGGATACGATCTTCCTCATTTTCGTAGGCAAACCATTGTGCAGGCGCAATGACTTGCTTCTTTTCATTGTTGTTCAAGAAGGCAGACCACCAGCTGTAGGTACTGTTGGCGATAATCTGATGCTTGCAATATGACATGAGCTGCATATCCCAATGGCAACCAGTTCCCACCACCGGGTTCCAGTCGATAAGCCGATAGCCACTCTCACCCAGATTCGTGCGCACCCAGTCAGGATTGTCTGTGAACACATAGAAGCGAGCATCGCCTACCCTACGGCGCATTTCCTCGAAAGCCCGGGCATAGTATTCGGGCGTACATGTCTTGGCAAACCAGGGCAAACGCTGATAGTCGTGGCCTTTGCGCACATGAACAGCCACCGACTGCACCTCGCTCATCTCGCGAATCAGTCCACGGTTGACCCCATCCTTCATGGTTGAAAACTGGAAACAACGCCTGGCCTGATCGGCAACCTCTAAGACCATCGGCACATACTGGAACACGCCCATCAAATAGTGATAGCGATCGAGCTCTTCCCGCGTGCAAACCGTCATGGCATCCCTGTGATAATGAACACTCGTCGTAAAGGGAAAAGCATGGCGACGCAGCTTTGCCAACCATCCTGTGCCGCCTCCATAGCGCATAATCATGCCTCTTGGAGCCTGCCGGAGCGGTGCATGGGGAAAGACATGCTGCCAGTCGACTCGTTCGTGCTCCCCTTCGAGCACGCCACAATAGTCAATATAGGCATCAATGCCACATTTCCTGAGATACAGGTAATAGCTATACTGGAACATCCGGTTAGCCAATCCCCAACTCATTCTGATTACGGTAGCCATTAGATCTCGATTTTCTTGAATTGAGATGCAAAATTACATGAAATCATGCATTCTATTGTCATAGAGTATAAATAATTATATTTTTTTAAGTATTGTATGACTACTGACATGCTTCTGCGAAATAAAATCTCACACCCGATAGTTATTTTTTGCAGGAATCCTTGCTTACTTCAGCGAATTTTTCGTAACTTTGCACCCAAATTATCATAAAGAGCAATAATAACGTGGCAGAAACAAAGTATATCTTCGTGACAGGCGGCGTGGTTTCCTCATTGGGAAAAGGTATAATATCGTCGTCAATCGGTAAACTCCTGCAAGCCAGGGGTTACAACATCACCATCCAGAAGTTTGATCCTTATATCAACATCGACCCAGGTACGCTGAATCCATACGAGCATGGCGAATGCTATGTCACCGTAGACGGCATGGAGACCGACCTCGACCTGGGTCACTATGAGCGATTCACGGGCATTCAGACCACCAAGGCCAATTCGCTCACCACGGGTCGTATCTATAAAGCCGTGATCGACAAAGAAAGACGGGGCGACTATCTGGGGAAGACGATTCAGGTGGTGCCACATATCACCGACGAAATCAAGCGGAACATCAAGATGCTGGGACAGAAATACCAGTACGACTTCGTCATAACGGAGATTGGCGGTACCATTGGTGACATCGAGAGTGCTCCTTTCATGGAGGCTATTCGCCAGATGAAATGGGAAATGGGCAAGAATGCCGTGTGCGTTCATCTGACCTACGTGCCCTATCTGAAGGCTGCAGGCGAACTGAAGACCAAGCCTACGCAGCACTCTGTGAAGGAACTGCAGAGCGTTGGTATACAGCCCGACATACTGGTACTGCGCACGGAGAAGCATCTGGGTAAGGATATCTTGGAGAAAGTGGCACGCTTCTGCAATGTAGCACAAGACTGCGTGGTGCAGAGCGAAGACTTACCCAGCATCTACGAAGTACCCGTGAACATGCAAAACCAGGGGCTTGACACAGCCATCCTGCACAAGCTCGGCATGGAGATTGGGGAGACACCTGCGCTGGGACCGTGGAAGAGTTTTCTGGACCGCCGAAAGAAAGCCACTAAGGAAGTGCATATCGGACTGGTGGGCAAATACGACTTGCAGGATGCCTATAAGAGTATTCGTGAAAGTCTCTCACAGGCAGGCACTTACAACGACCACAAGACGGTGATGACCTTCATTAATTCAGAGAAGATTACGGAGGAAAACGTGGCTGAGATGCTGAAAGGACAGGACGGTATCATGATCTGTCCGGGCTTTGGACAGCGCGGAATCGAAGGAAAGATCATTGCCGCCCATTACACACGCACACATGATATTCCTACGTTTGGCATATGTCTGGGTATGCAGATGATGGTGATAGAGTTCGCCCGCAACGTGTTGGGCTATGCCGATGCCAACAGTCGCGAGATGGATGAAAAGACGGATCACAACGTTATCGACATCATGGAGGAGCAGAAGAACATCACCAACATGGGTGGAACCATGCGACTGGGTGCCTACGAGTGTGTGCTCCGTCAGGACTCGCGTACCTTTAATATATATAAGAGCGAGCATATTCAGGAACGCCATCGCCATCGCTATGAGTTCAACAACCGCTTTATCACGGAGTATGAGCGCAATGGCATGATGTGTGTGGGCCGAAACCCGGAGAGCGACCTTGTGGAAATCGTCGAGATTCCAGGCTTGAAGTGGTATATTGGCACGCAGTTCCATCCTGAATACCAGAGCACCGTGTTGCAGCCTCACCCATTGTTTATGAACTTCATCAAGTGTTGCTGTGCCACCAAGGAAGGCAAATAAAAGGATTTTTCAGACCAACAAGTTTTACGAATTTTACACATAAGAAAAGTGGATAAGAATACGATTATCGGGTTTGTATTAATTGCAGCCGTGCTGATAGGTTTCAGCTGGTGGCAACAACCCTCAAAGGAACAGGTGGAAGAGATGCGCAAGCAAGACTCCATCGCATTGGTAGAAAAGAAAAAGGCCGACGAAAAGGCAAAATTGGCTCAGGTAGCTGCACAGAAGAAGGCTGAACAGGCCAAGGCAGACGCTGCCCAGGACACTACAGCCCTATTCCATTCCGCCCTCAGCGGACAGGCTCAGGACGTAGTGCTCAAAAACGACAAGGTGGAACTGACACTTTCCACGAAGGGTGGAACGGTGAAGAAGGCTGTCATCAAGAGCTTCAAGGACCATCAAGGCAATGCCGACGTGACGCTTTTCGATGGAAAGGATCAGCAACTCAATTTCTTGTTGGCCGGCAAGGACGTGAATATCATTACACAAGACCTTGTCTTCACGCCATCCAACCAGAGCGATTCTACCGTAACCATGACGGCTGTGGCAGCACCTGGCAAGCAACTCGTCATGAACTATACGCTTGGGCAGGACTATATGCTCCACATGACAATGGCTGCTCAGGGCATGAACGGCATGTTTGCGCCCACGTATAAGCAGATGGACATTGAATGGACTGAGCGTTGCCGCCAGCAAGAGAAGGGATTCACGTTTGAGAATCAGCGTTCGGCATTGACCTATCACTTCACCGATGGTGGAACCGACTACCTGAACGAGACAAAGAGCCAGAAAGATAAGCAGATAGAAGAAGCCATCGATTGGGTGGCCTTCAAGAACCAATATTTCTCGGCTGTGATGATTGCCAAGGACAACTTCGCCGAGAATGCACTCATGACCTCGATGCCACAGGAAAAGGACACTCACTATCTGAAGGAATACGGTGCCAAGCTGAAAGTACCCTTCGATCCCACGGGCTTGAAGGCCTCGGAGTTTGAGTTCTACTATGGTCCCAACGACTTCCGCCTGCTGCAGCGTGTGGAGAAACAGAGCACATTCGGTAAGAAACTGCAAATGGAGCGACTTGTCTACCTCGGCTGGCCACTCATCCGATACATCAACCGCTACTTCACGCTCTATGTATTCGACTGGTTGACGAAGTTCGGACTGAACATGGGTATCGTGTTGATTCTCATTACGCTGCTGCTAAAGGCCATCACCTACCCCTTAGTCAAGAAGAGCTACATGTCGTCGGCTAAGATGCGTGTGCTGAAACCCAAAATCGAAGAGGCCACCAAGCAGTACAACAAGCCCGAGGATGCTATGATGAAGCAGCAGGCTCAGATGCAGATGTATGCCAAATATGGTGTGTCGCCCTTGAGCGGTTGCTTGCCCATGCTGATACAGATGCCTATCTGGATTGCCATGTTCAACTATGTACCTAACGCCATCCAGCTGCGTGGCGAGAGTTTCCTCTGGATGAGCGACCTGAGTACCTACGACCCCATCATCGAATGGGGCAAGAGCATCTGGGCCATTGGCGACCATATCTCGCTCACTTGCGTACTCTTCTGCGTAGCCAACATTCTCTATTCGGTGATGACCATGCGCCAGCAGAAGGACCAAATGGTTGGACAGCAGGCCGAACAGATGAAGGCTATGCAGTGGATGATGTTCTTGATGCCCGTGATGTTCTTCTTCATCTTCAACGACTATTCGTCGGGCCTGAACTTCTACTACTTCATCTCGCTCTTCTTCTCAGCAGCTATCATGTTCCTGCTCCGCAAGACCACCAACGATGAAAAGCTTCTGGCCTATCTCGAAGCCCGTCGCCAGGAGAACGAGAAGAACCCGAAGAAGGCTAAAGGACTGGCTGCTCGACTTGAGGCAATGCAGAAACAGGCTGAAGAAATGCAACGTCAGCGCCAGCAACAAATGAACAAGTATAAGTAAACACGTCATTTAGACACCGTAAACATGGCATTTACGCGTGCTAAACATGGCGTTTAGACACGGTAAATGCCATGTTTGCATTCTTAACCAATTATCAAAACATCACAGAACATGAAAAAGCTATTGATTCTTATCATTGTCTTGGCCATCATCATCGGAGCAGGTTGGGGCATCAAGCAGTGTGTTCAACCCAAGGAAGAGGCCACACAGCAGGCTTGGTATGAAGACGAAGAGGCACTGATGGCTGATCTGAAGGCTGCCATCGAGGATGCCCAGCAACTCGACTCAACAAAAATCTCACACGAACTGATGCCCATACGCAAGGACATCCCCGGTGAGGAATGGATCAATGAAAACGGACAAGACATGGTACTGGTACTGACACTGGTAGACTCCAGTAGAATGGAGCGGTTCTTCAGTGGCGAAGGAGCCTATCGCATCGATCGCGAGACTGGCACATGGGTATCAATTCCAGCCGACTGGAAAAGCCATAAAGCCGACTTTGAAGGGCTTGACAGCATAGCAACACACATGCGCATGCTACAGCTCTATGGTCTCAGCCCCGACTGCGACTACGACATCTTCGTGTTGTTCTATGCCGATCCGAAGGGTATGTTCCGTCCTGCTCATGATCCAGACATCACAACAACCAGCGTAGGGTTAGACTTCCCTGACTATGCCGACGAGAACTACAAGATCGGAGAGACCAATTTCCGAGAGTGGTATCGCTATAGCATCACGCAGGCATACGAAGACGACAGCCCGTTACCCTGGACACAGATGGGCTATACCTACGACTGGCACAAGGGGGCTAAGCGTGAAGGACTGTCGGAGTATATTGTCAGCCATCAGACACTCATCAAAGTGAAGGAATGTATCAAAGCAAACGACTTCATCAAGAATCTGCAATAACATTTCGATCGCTTATTCGTACCTTTGACTCTCGAAGGTACTCCCGCTCGGAAATGCTGAGAAAAAGCAAAAATTCTTTTGCTTTTTCTTGTCATTTCGCTCACTTATTCGTACCTTTGCAGCCAAATAATACCTTAATAAATATGAACAGAATCGTAACACTCGGTGTTGCCGCCCTGCTGACATTGGGCTGCACCCACGTAAATGCACAAAACACAGTGAACATCGGTAAGCAGAACATCCAGCTGAAAAGCGACCTGATGACACCTGAAGCCCTCTGGGCCATGGGACGTATCAGTGCATACGCACCCTCTGCCGACGGACAGAAAGTGGTCTATCAGGTGGGCTACTACAGCGTAAAGGAAAACAAGAGCCACCACGTGCTCTACATCATGAATGCCGACGGAACAGGCCAGAAACTGCTGACGACATCGGCCCAGAACGAGACCGACCCTGCATGGGTGGGCAATCTGATAGCCTTCATCACGGGAGGCGAGATCTGGACGATGAATGCCGACGGCACAGACCGCCACCAGGTGTCGAAGACCGACGGTGCTGTAGAGGGATTCAAGTTCTCGCCCGACGGCTCGAAGGTCATCATTCTGAAGTCGATGCCTTTCCACGAGGTGATTCAGAAGAACCCCGACGATCTGCCCAAGGCTACAGGACGGCGCGTCACCGACCTGATGTATCGCCACTGGGACCACTATGTGGAGTCTATCCAGCACCCCTTCGTGGCCAGCGTAGAAATGGTCAATGGTCAATATTCAATGGTCAATGATCTCGTCGACATCCTCGAGGGTGAACCCTTCGAATGCCCGATGGAGCCGTTTGGCGGCATCGAACAGCTCGACTGGAGCAAGGATTCGAAGCAAGTGGCCTACACCTGCCGCAAGAAGGTGGGACGCGACTATAGCTTCTCTACCGACTCTGACATCTTCCTTTATAATATAGGTACGCGCGAGACGGTCAACCTCTGCAAGCCTGCTGGCTACAAGGCTCCGGACTACGACGCGACGAAGTCGCTGAAAGACCAGCCCGTGAACCGCCCAGAGAACCTGAAGAACTTCCCCGGCTACGACCAGAACCCGAAGTTCTCACCCGATGGCAAGTATGTGGCGTGGCTCTCGATGGCACGCGACGGCTATGAGGCCGACACGCAACACCTCGTGGTCTGCGACCTGACTACCGGCCAAAAGAAGTATCTGGCTGAGTCGTTCGACTCGAATGTCGACGACTTCTGCTGGAGCGACAATCCGAAGGATGCACTCATCTACTTCATCGGCGTATGGCACGCTACGGAGAACATGTACTCCGTGAACTGGAAAAACGAGGTGAAACAGCTCACCAGCTTCTGCGCCGACTTCGGTTCGCTCCAAATGCTCAACGACGGAAAGCGTATCATCGCCGAGCGCCACGACTACATGCACGCTGCCGACCTCTACCTGGTTACGCCTAATTCGAAGAAACCAGAAAAGACGGCCATCGCGCAAATCACTCAAGAGAACAAACAGATATTCGACCAGCTGGCAGCCGGAACATCCGAAGAGCGCTGGGTAAAGACCACTGATGGCAATGAAATGCTCTACTGGGTGATCAAACCGCCACACTTCGACCCGAACAAGAAGTACCCCACCCTGCTCTTCTGCGAAGGTGGACCACAGAGCCCCGTCAGCCAATTCTGGAGCTATCGCTGGAACTTCATGATTATGGCTGCCCACGGCTATGTGATTATTGCGCCAAACCGTCACGGTCTGCCGGGCTTCGGCCATGAGTGGCTCGAGGAAATCTCTGGCGACTGGACCGGTCAGTGTATGGAGGACTATCTCGCAGCCATCGACGATGCTGCCGAGAACCTGCCCTACGTCGACAAAGACCGCATGGGAGCCGTCGGCGCTTCGTTCGGAGGATTCTCCGTCTACTATCTGGCTGGCCATCACGACAAGCGTTTCAAGTGCTTCATCGCCCACGACGGTGCCTTCAATCTTGAAGCCATGTACACCGAGACAGAGGAGAACTGGTTCTCTAACTGGGAGTACGACGATGCCTACTGGAACAAAGATATGACACTCAATGCCAAGCGTACCTACGAAAACTCACCCCATCGCTTCGTCGACAAGTGGGACACGCCCATCCTCTGCATACATGGCGAGATGGACTACCGCATCAATGCCACGCAGGGCATGAGTGCTTTCAACGCAGCACGCATGCGAGGCATACCCGCCGAACTGCTCATCTTCCCCGACGAAAACCACTGGGTGCTGAAACCACAGAACGGCATTCTCTGGCAGCGCACCTACTTCAACTGGCTCGACAGATGGCTGAAGACAAATTAAAGAATCAGAAAATTAAAAATTAAATAATTAAAAAAATGTCACAAACCATTCAAAAAACACTGAGAGACTCTGCAGCCATGCGCTGGACCGCTCTCTTACTCTTGGCTTTAGCCATGTTCTGCTCGTATATCTTCATGGATATACTCTCTCCCATTAAGGACCTCATGCAGGAGACCCGTGGATGGGACTCTTCTGCCTTCGGAACGATGCAGGGTGCTGAGGTGTTCCTCAACGTCTTCGTGTTCTTCCTCATCTTTGCCGGTATCATCCTCGACAAGATGGGTGTACGCTTCACCGCCGTGCTTTCGGGTGCTGTGATGTTGGTTGGCGCACTCATCAAGTGGTATGCCGTGAGCGAAGCCTTCATCGGCAGTGGTCTCGAGACTTGGTTCACCAACAACCTGAACTACATCCCTGGCTTTGACGAGCTGGGCGTGAGCCCCTTCTATGAGGGCATGCCAGCATCAGCCAAGGTGGCTGCCTGTGGTTTCATGATCTTCGGATGTGGCTGCGAGATGGCAGGTATAACCGTGAGCCGTGGTATTGTGAAGTGGTTCAAAGGCCGTGAAATGGCACTGGCTATGGGTTCAGAGATGGCTCTGGCTCGTCTGGGCGTGGCCACCTGCATGATTTTCTCGCCCTTCTTTGCCAAGCTCGGTGGTGAGGTAAGCGTCAGCCGTTCAGTAGCTTTCGGTGTCGTATTGCTCTGCATTGCCCTCATCATGTTCGTGGTTTACTTCTTCATGGACAAGAAACTCGACGCACAGACCGGCGAAGCCGAAGAGAAAGACGACCCCTTCAAGATCAGCGACCTGGGCAAGATTCTCACCGACAGTGGTTTCTGGATTGTAGCCCTGCTCTGCGTGCTCTACTATTCAGCTATCTTCCCCTTCCAGAAGTATGCCGTCAACATGCTCCAGTGCAACCTTACCCTGACAGAGCCTTCGGCTGATTCGTTCTGGGCAAGCCCATCTGTCACCATCGTTCAGTATGTCATCATGCTCGTAGTGGCAGCTGCCGGCTTCGCCAGCAACTTCCAGAAGAAGGCAGGTCCTAAATACGGTCTGCTGGCTGTATCCATCCTTGCCCTCGTCACCTATTGCTACATGGGCTATATGCGCCAGTCGGCTGAGTCCATCTTCGCTGTGTTCCCCCTGCTGGCCGTGCTCATCACCCCGATTCTGGGTAGCTATGTAGACCACAAAGGAAAGGCTGCTTCGATGCTCGTACTGGGCTCGTTGCTGCTCATTGCCTGCCATCTGACCTTCGCCTTCGTATTGCCGATGTTCAAGGGTAGTGCTGTCGGTGGTATCATCATCGCTTACATCACCATCCTCGTGCTGGGTTCTTCGTTCTCACTGGTTCCCGCTTCGTTGTGGCCCAGCGTGCCGAAGCTTGTTGACGCCAAGGTGATTGGTTCGGCCTACGCCCTGATTTTCTGGATTCAGAACATCGGTCTGTGGCTGTTCCCGTTGCTTATCGGTAAGGTGCTCGACAAGACTAACCCGGGTGTCACTGATCCCACACAGTTCGACTATACCGCTCCGCTCGTGATGCTGGCCAGTCTCGGTGTGGCTGCCCTCATCCTGGGTCTGGTGCTGAAGGTGGTCGACAAGAAGAAGGGACTCGGACTGGAAGAACCCAACATCAAGGAATAATCACTTAACAAGCAACTATCATCAGAGTGGGAGTTGCTGACGTAGACTCCCACTCTCATACAAAGGACTTGTTTCCCATTCGAAGCAAGTCCTATTTTATTTCTTTTCACAAAATAGTACGCATCAAATTTGGTTATTCCATAAATTTAGACTAATTTTGTGGCCAGAATATCAGCATATGGATAGAAAGCAAGATATACAGAAAGCAGTGGAGACACTGCGACAGGGTGGCATCATCATCTACCCTACAGATACTGTTTGGGGCATCGGTTGCGACGCGACCAATGCAGAAGCCGTGAAGAAGGTCTATGAAATGAAACAACGCGACGACTCAAAGGCAATGATCTGCCTTGTGGACAGCGATGCCCGACTGCAACGCTATGTTCGCAATGTGCCCAATGTAGCGTGGGACATCATGGACTTGGCCACCAAACCCATCACCGTGATACTCGACAATGCTGTTAATCTGGCACCCAACCTGTTGGCAGAAGATGGTAGCATAGCCCTGCGCATCACCCATGAAGAATTTTCAAAGGAACTGTGCTACCGTTTCCAGAAGCCTATCGTTTCTACCAGTGTCAACATCAGTGGAGAACCGGCAGCTCAGAACTTCTGCGACATCAGTGAGGAACTGCTGGCTCAGGCCGACTATGTTTGCTGGAGTAGACGTCAGGAGAAGAAGCCACATACCCCATCGAGCATCATCCGATTGACAGAAAACGGAGAGGTTAGCATCATACGCAGATAAACTCTTTTCCGGAAGCCACGAAGTAGAATCATGATCAGCGAAAAAAAGATAGGAACAGCCTTGCAGAAGCTATTGGCCTGGTGTGAGAAGCACATCAGCAATCGCCAGCTCACGCTATTGCTAAGCCTGTTTGTAGGCTTTTTTGCAGCTGTAGCAGCCTTCGTGCTTCATTGGATTATTCACCAGATAGAACACCTCCTCACGGCAGGTTTCCGCATCGAGAGCATCAACTGGCTCTACTTCGTATGGCCCGTCGTTGGTATTTTCCTGACATCGCTTTTCGTCAGATATATCGTCAAGGACAATATTTCGCATGGCATCACTCGGATTCTCTATGCTATCTCCGAAAAGCAGAGCCATCTGAAACGCCACAACTGCTGGACTTCGGTCATTGCATCAGCCATCACTATCGGTTTCGGAGGATCAGTAGGAGCCGAGGCACCCATTGTCCTTACCGGATCGGCTATTGGCAGCAACCTGGGCAAGTTGTTCAATCTCGACCGGCAGAAGATGATGTTGCTCGTGGGATGTGGTGCTTCAGCAGCCATTGCAGCTGTATTCAACGCCCCGATAGCGGGTCTGGTGTTCACGCTCGAAGTACTGATGATCGACCTCACGATGGCTTCTTTGCTGCCCATCCTTATCTCGTGCGTCACAGCTGTATGCTTCAGTTATATTTTTTCTGGCGGTAACACACTTTTCAATTTCCACTTGGAAGGCTCATGGGAAATGGCCCGGGTGCCAGCCTACATCCTCTTGGGCATCTTCGGTGGATTGCTCAGTTGGTACTTCATCCGTACGATGACAGCCTGCGAGAACATCTTTTCTCGCATCAAAAACCGTCCTTGGACAAAACTATTATTGGGTGGTATCGTTCTAAGTACATTGATTTTCCTGTTTCCATCGCTCTATGGTGAAGGCTACACCAGCATCAACATCCTGCTCAATGGCAACAGCGAGGAAGACTGGAACTCACTGCTCAACAATTCTCTGTTCTATGGACAGGATAACATGCTCATTGCCTATATCTCGCTGGTTGTGCTCACAAAGGTGTTCGCCACATCAGCCACGAACGGTGGAGGTGGTTGCGGCGGTACATTCGCCCCCTCACTCTTCATTGGAGCCTTCGGAGGATTCCTCTTTGCACGTCTTTGGAACATTCATCAGATAGGTGTCTACGTACCCGAAAAGAATTTCACGATGCTGGGCATGACTGCAGTAATGGCAGGCGTGATGCATGCGCCACTGACGGGAATCTTCCTCATCGCTGAACTCACAGGCGGTTATGAGATGTTTATTCCACTTATGATTGTGAGTATATCAGCCTATCTCACCATCATCATTTTTGAGCCACACAGCATATATGGCATGCGATTGGCACGCGAAGGAAAGCTTATCACCCATCATACCGACCACTCCATCCTGACGCTGATGTCGCTGAAAAGCATCATCGATCGCAACTACATGCCCGTGAAGTCGGATATGAAGCTCAGTGCCTTGGTGCATGCCTTGAGCCAAAGCGAGAACAATGTGCTGCCTGTTCTTGACGATGGTGGCAAGCTTCTGGGCGAAATAGACATCAACAAGCTGCGACATATCGTGTTCCGGACAGAGCTTTACAACCACTTCACCGTCAGTCAGCTCATGTCCCCCCCAGCAGCTGTGCTTGGCATCAATGATGATATGGAAAGCGTCATGCAGCTGTTCGACAAGACCAATGCGCTCACCCTGCCTGTTGTCGACCTCGACGGTGTGCTTCAAGGGTATATCACGCGTTCGCATCTCTATAATACCTATCGCCAACTGGTGGCCGACTTCTCTGCTGAATAAAAAGATAAAGTAAAGTCTGTAGCTGAATGCTATGACACAAACAAAAGAACAATGAAGAAAGAAGACCTCAGAATCGTGTTCATGGGAACACCAGAATTTGCTGTAGAAACTCTCCGCCAACTGGTGGAGCATCAATATCATGTGGTAGCTGTGGTGACTCAGCCGGACAAGCCTGTCGGTCGCCACCAAAGCGAGATGCAGCCTCCACAAGTGAAGCAATACGCTCTCAGCGTGGGACTTCCCGTGATGCAACCCGTGAAGATGAAAGACCCTGAGTTTCTGGAACAGCTCAGCAGTTATCAGGCGGATGTTTTCGTGGTCGTGGCCTTCCGCATGTTACCCGAGGTGGTATGGGCTATGCCCCGCTTAGGCACCTTCAACGTCCATGCAGCCCTGCTTCCCCAATATCGTGGAGCTGCACCCATCAACTGGGCAGTCATCAATGGAGAAAAGCAAACGGGTGTCACTACATTCTTCCTCGACCATGATATCGACACGGGACGTATCATCATGCAAATGCCTTTCGACATCAAGGACGAATACAATGTGGAAGATGTCTACGACGGACTGATGCATCTGGGAGCCAACATTGCCATAAAGACACTCGACCTGCTGATTGAAAACGATGGCCAGGTGGAGTCTATGTCTCAGGAAGAAATGTTGCCTGTGGATACCATTCTTCATCATGCGCCCAAGCTCTTCAAGGAGAATTGCAGAATCAACTGGTCGCAAACCACCAAGCAGGTGTACGACTTCGTGCGTGGACTCTCCCCCTACCCCGGAGCATGGACTATGCTGATGCTTCCTGAAAAGAAGGAAACGGTGCTGAAAGTTTACAAAACAGCCAAGACCAATCGTCCCAATACGGCTTCTACAGGCACAATCATTGAAGAGCACGGACACATATACGTTTGCACGGAAGATGGGCAGATTGAACTGCTCGAACTGCAGCTTAGCGGGAAGAAACGGATGACAGCACGCGACTTCCTCAACGGATTCCACAATCTTGACAGTGCCACCATGAGATAAATTCCACGCATCCTCTAACCACAAAGCATAAAAGTTTAATAGACAAGATTTTATAACCCTCTAAAAAAAGCAAAACATTATGAAAGAACTGAAAGGAACAAAAACTGAGAAAAACCTGCAGGAAGCTTTTGCAGGCGAGAGCATGGCTCGCAACAAGTATTCTTACTTTGCTTCAAAAGCCAAGAAAGACGGTTACGTGCAGATTGCCAACATCTTCGAAGAGACTGCTGCTAACGAGAAGGAGCACGCCAAGATGTGGTACAAGCTGCTCAATGGCGGCAAGGTGAGCGACACTGTTCAGAACCTCGCTGATGCAGCCAACGGAGAGAATTTCGAGTGGACCGACATGTATGCACGCATGGCTCAGGAAGCTCGTGAGGAAGGTTTCCCCGAGATTGCTGAGAAGTTTGAAGGCGTAGCAGCCATCGAGAAAGAGCACGAAGAGCGCTATCGCAAACTGCTGAAGAACATCCAGGACGAAGTAGTCTTCTCTCGCGATGGCGATGTTATCTGGCAGTGTGCCAACTGTGGACATATTGTTGTTGGCAAGAAGGCACCCGAAGTATGCCCCGTTTGCGATCATCCACAATCTTACTTCCAGATCAAGCCTGAGAATTACTAATTCTATCAGTAATGAGAAGTGAGAGGTGAGCGACTCGAATCGCTCACCTCTCTTACTCTATCAGTTGTGGAACACCAGTCCATCGCCAAACTCATCAATGATGATAGGCTTCGTGCGATCGATGCTTCCACCCAGTAATTTCTTGGAAAGCTCATTGAGTACATGGCGCTGGATAGCACGTTTCACAGGTCGTGCACCAAACTCTGGATCGTAACCTACATCAGCCAGATAGCTGACAGCTTGCGGAGTGAAATCCAATGTCACATCTTGTTCGGCCAACATACGCTTCAGCCCATTGAGTTGCATCTCTACAACCTCTGCAATCTCCTTTTGCGTCAGCGGCAGGAACATGATGGTTTCGTCGATTCGGTTCAGAAACTCGGGTCGGATGGTTTGTTTCAGCATGGCCAGAAGCGATTTGTTCAGTTCCTGAAGCTCACCATCAGAGAGCATTCCACCAGCCTGCTCCACCCTTTCGCGAATGAGCTGACTGCCCAGATTCGAGGTCATGATGATGATAGTATTCTTGAAGTTCACCGTTCTACCCTTGTTATCTGTGAGTCGCCCATCATCGAGCACCTGTAGCAAGATGTTGAACACATCGGGATGAGCTTTCTCTATTTCATCGAAGAGTACCACCGAATAAGGTTTCCGCCTGACAGCCTCCGTCAGCTGGCCCCCCTCATCATAGCCGATGTATCCCGGAGGAGCACCAATCAGTCGGCTCACGGTATGCTTCTCTTGATATTCGCTCATGTCTATTCGCGTCATCATCTGCTCATCGTTGAAGAGATAGTCGGCCAGAGCCTTGGCCAGCTCGGTCTTACCCACACCAGTGGTACCCATAAAGATGAACGAGGCAATCGGTCGTTTCGGGTCTTGCAGTCCTGCACGACTGCGTCTCACGGCATCGGCAACAGCCGTAATGGCCTCATCCTGCCCCACAACACGCTTGTGGAGCTCTTCTTCCAGATGGAGCAGCTTCTCGCGTTCGCTTTGCATCATGCGGGTTACGGGTATCCCTGTCCATCGGCTCACCACCTCAGCGATATCGTCTTCCGTCACTTCCTCCCTGACCAGACGGTTCTTCTGTTCGCTGTTGGCCAGCTGGGCCTGCACTCGGGTGATATCGTCCTCCAGGGCCTGCAGTCGCGAATAGCGTATTTCGGCCACCCTGCCATAATCGCCCTCGCGTTCTGCCCGTTCAGCTTCATAGCGCAAGTTCTCCATTTCCTGCTTGTCTTGCTGAATCTTATTCACCAGTTGTCGTTCATTCTCCCATCTGGCGCGGAATCCACTCTCCTTTTCTCTTAGTTCAGCAATCTCCTTGTCCAGCTGGGCTATCTTCTCCTGGTCGTTTTCTCGCCTGATAGCCTCACGCTCTATCTCCAACTGTTTCAGCTGTCTGCTGATATCATCAAGTTCTTCGGGCACAGAATCCCGCTCCATCCGCAGTTTGGCTGCGGCCTCATCCATCAGGTCGATGGCCTTATCGGGCAGGAATCTGTCTGAGATATACCGCTCTGAGAGCTTCACGGCAGCAATGCAAGCATCGTCCTGAATACGCACCTGGTGATGGTTCTCGTAGCGCTCCTTCAGACCTCTCAGGATGGAAATAGCCGAAAGCTCATCGGGCTCGTCTACCATCACGGTCTGGAATCTTCGCTCCAGGGCTTTGTCTTTCTCAAAATACTTTTGATACTCGTTTAGAGTCGTTGCACCAATGCTGCGCAATTCACCTCGGGCAAGGGCTGGTTTCAGAATGTTGGCGGCATCCATAGCGCCCTCACTCTTGCCAGCGCCCACCAGCGTATGAATCTCATCGATAAACAAGATGATCTGTCCCTCAGCCTTCACCACCTCGTTGACCACACTCTTCAGACGTTCCTCAAACTCACCCTTATACTTGGCACCAGCAATCAGTGCACCCATATCGAGCGAGAAGAGTTGTTTGTCTTTCAGATTCTCTGGAACATCGCCTCGTACGATACGCTGCGCCAGCCCTTCCACAATGGCTGTCTTACCGGTTCCCGGCTCACCTATCAGCACCGGGTTATTCTTGGTTCTGCGCGACAATATCTGAAGCACACGTCTAATTTCATCATCACGGCCTATCACAGGGTCAAGTTTTCCGGCACGTGCTTCCTCTACAAGATTCTTGGCATACTTGGAGAGCGACTGATAATTCTCATCGCCCGACTGCGACTGTACCTTCTGTCCTTGTCGCAGATCGGCAATGGCCTTCTGAGCTTCCTGCACGTTCATCCCTGCATCTTTCAGGATTCTGCTGGCGGTAGACTTCACCTCTATCAGTGCCAAGAGCAACGGTTCGATGCTTACAAACTCATCGCCCAGCTTCTTGGAGAAGTCCTGGGCCTTGAGCAACACGTTGTTGGCATCGCTGCTCAGATAGGGCTGACCACCTTGCACCTTAGGCAGATGCTGCAACTCGCCATCGACGAGCTGTGAGATATGAGCCTGATGAATGCCAAATTTCTGGAAGATATAGTTCACTACGTCATCCCCCTTCTCCATTACTCCTTTCAGCAAGTGGATAGGTTCTATGGCCTGTTGGCCATTGCGCTGCACAGTGCTTACAGCTTCTTGTACTGCCTCCTGCGCTTTAATCGTAAAATTGTCAAGTGTCATGATTTTACTCCTTTCTTTTATTTTTGTTCTGCTTCACAAGCGTCAAACCTTGTGCCTTCCAATAACTTCTGACATTCTGGCACAAAGCAGCGACAGTTTGGCGCACAAACACAAAAAAGCGGTCTTGTAGACCGCTCCATTGTGATCCCCGCGGGATTCAAACCCACAACCTTCTGATCCGTAGTCAGATGCTCTATTCAGTTGAGCTAGGGGACCTCATTTCTGATTTGCGGTTGCAAAGGTACTGCCTTTTTCTGAATCAGCCAAATTTTTCAGCAACTTTTTTCAAAAAAAGTGCAAATTTTGACTTTTTTCGAACTTTTCAGGAGCCGGAAGACCCTATTTTGAGGAACTGAAGGGAGGAAAGAGAAAGAGAAAGGGGCAGCGAGGTAAGACCTTTCTGCCCCTTTGTTATGCTGTCACGTGAGAGATGCGAACAGCTTTCAGGTTGCTGAAAAAGGACGCGTTTACAGGATGCTGAAGGCTACGGTCAGACCAGCCATCACGATGCTGACCATCGACATCAGCTTGATGAGGATGTTCAAGCTCGGACCACTGGTATCCTTGAACGGGTCGCCAACGGTGTCGCCCACGATGCAAGCCTTATGGGCAAACGAGCCCTTGCCACCGAAGTGGCCTTCTTCGACATTCTTCTTGGCATTGTCCCAGGCTCCTCCGGCATTGGCCATAAATACAGCCAGCGTGAAGCCACCAGCCAGACCACCTACCAACAGACCCAGTACACCAGCCACACCGAGGACGATACCAACGGCAATCGGAATGACGATGGCCAATACCGAGGGAATAATCATTTCGTGCTGAGCAGCGCGAGTGGAGATTTCCACGCAGCGACCATAGTCGGGCGTAGCCTTTCCTTCCAGGATTCCGGCAATCTCGCGGAACTGGCGACGCACCTCCTGCACCATCTTCTCAGCAGCACGCCCCACAGCTTCCATCGTCATTCCGCAGAACAGGAAGGCGGCCATAGCGCCGATGAAGGCACCCACGAGTACTTTCGGGTTCATCAGGTTCACCTGGAAGTAGTTCATGAAGTCGGGGATGTTGGCCTCTGCGGCAGAGATCACCTCGCCCTTCACGTTCTCCATCATGATGCCGGCACGCTCCATCGCAATCTTGATTTCCTCGATATACGAAGCCAGCAGAGCCAAAGCGGTGAGGGCAGCCGAACCGATGGCGAATCCCTTACCCGTAGCAGCTGTAGTGTTGCCCAGAGCATCGAGTGCATCCGTGCGATGGCGCACCTCTTCGCCCAGTTGCGACATCTCGGCATTACCACCGGCATTGTCGGCAATAGGTCCATAGGCGTCGGTAGCCAGCGTGATGCCAAGCGTGGAGAGCATACCTACGGCAGCGATACCGATGCCATAGAGTCCGTGAGCCAGACTGGTAGAACTCATCGAGAGGTCGAAGCCATTGGCGCACAGATAGCTCAGCATGATGGCCACACCGATGGTGACTACGGGGATGCATGTAGAAATCATGCCCGTGCCTATACCTTTAATAATAACAGTAGCGGCACCCGTTTGTCCAGCCTCAGAGATTTTCTGAGTGGGCTTATACGAATGAGAGGTATAATATTCGGTGGCCTGACCGATAATCACACCGGCAGCCAGACCAGAGATGACAGAGAACGAGAGGCCCAGCCAGTTTTCGATGCCGAGCATATAGAGAATGCCGAACGTGGCAACGGCTATCAGCACAGCGCTGACGTTGGTGCCCAAGGAGAGCGAGCGGAGCAGATCCTTCATCGTAGCTCCTTCCTTGGTGCGAACCAGGAAGATGCCCAGCAGCGAGAGGAACACGCCCACGGCAGCAATCAGCATCGGTGCAATCACGGCCTTCAGCTGCATGCCTTCGATGCTGCTGGCAGCAAAGGCGGAAGCGCCCAGGGCAGCTGTAGACAGCACACTGCCACAATAGCTCTCGTAGAGGTCGGCTCCCATACCAGCCACATCGCCCACGTTGTCGCCCACGTTGTCGGCAATGGTGGCGGGGTTGCGCGGGTCGTCCTCGGGGATGTCGGCTTCCACCTTACCCACGATGTCGGCGCCCACATCGGCAGCCTTTGTATAGATACCACCACCCACACGGGCGAACAAGGCCTGCGTAGAAGCACCCATACCGAAGGTAAGCATCGTGGTGGTGATGGAGATGAGTCCGTTAGAATCGAAGTGATTCAGGATGAAGAACCAGATAGCGATGTCGAGCAAGCCCAGTCCCACCACCGTAAGACCCATCACGGCACCCGATCGGAAGGCCACCTTCAGTCCGCGGTCCAGACTTTCGCGGGCAGCATTGGCTGTGCGGGCAGAAGCATACGTGGCGGTCTTCATGCCGAAGAAGCCAGCCAGACCAGAGAAGAAACCACCTGTGAGGAAGGCGAAGGGAACCCACGGGTTCTGCACATTGAGCACGTAGGCCATGAATGCAAACAGGGCGCAGAGCACCACGAACACGATGCCCACCACCTTATACTGCTGCTTCAGGTAGGCCATAGCGCCCCGCCTGATGTGGCCCGCAATCTCTTGCATGCGAGCTGTTCCTTCACTCTCCTTCATCATTGTGACAAAGAAGTAGTATGCCATCGCCAGCGCAACGACCGAGGCAATGGGCACAATCCAGAAATAACTTGGTATTACCATAACTTTTATTAATAAGTGAATAACTATTGAAAACTCAATTTCAAAAAACGATGCAAAGTTACAAAAAATTTCTGAATTACGCAAAACATCATTCATTTATTTTTTTGTCAGAAAATGAAGAAGATTGTATTTTTATGTTTTATCTCAGCTTAACTCTGTAGAAACAAAGAAGATAGAATAAATTATTTATGCTTGTTTTCAGTCGAGTGTGAGAGAGAGATAATATATAAACTTCGTATAGGAAATTATTTACCCTGGGGGTAAATACATTTCTTAGAAAAAGTTGCTAAAACATCTCTCACATCTCTCACACAGTCTATTTTTCACCCCCCCTCGAACTCCCCCTCAAAGGGGGAGAATAAGGAATTACGATTCCCTACAAAAACCTAAACACGTCATTTACGACAGCTAAACACGTCATTTACGATAGCTAAACACGTCATTTACGATAGCTAAACACGTCATTTACGATAGCTAAATGCCCGTTCCTGTAGTAGCTGCAGGCACTCAGACTGGATAAAGTTACTGCCCCCACCCCTGCCCCTCCCCTCAGAGAGGGGTTAGGGGTGGGGTCAACACCCACTATCAATCCTCACGCCGAGACGCAGAGGGCGCAGAGGTTCAGCTGAGAAGATCATTCCAAGAAAGCTAACGAGAAAGCTAATAACTCTTAATTTGCTGATTTTTTTCCTCAATCGCTTGTAGGTTTCGAAGAAATTCAGTATCTTTGCACCAAATTGACGGCTGTAGGCCAATCACCTAATAGCCCCCTACTCTATCAGAATCGGCTCCCGCCGACTACTACCATCTGTCAGAAAATAACCATAAACTCTTAAATATTAACATTATGTACAAAAAAACCTATTCTAAATTCATGCTACTCATAGCCATGATGCTATTGGGGGCAGGCTCCACGTGGGCACAAGAAACGATTGCGGAAGCAACTTTCGACGGGAAGAATGAAACCTATACCGAAGGTTGGACTACAACTGGTACAGGCCAAAACAGAACCGACTGTATTGTTATCGGTAAGGACGAGAACATTACCTCGCCGACTCTCGACCTTTCCCAGTATACGGAAGTGACCATCTCTATCAAAGCTCGCCGCTATGGATCTTTGTCAGGAAGCAAGGCAACCATCGATGCCGCAATCAATGGAACTTCTGTTGGTACGACGGATGCTACGACTACAAACACAGAGACAAGTTTGGCCGACATCACGTTTATCCCTACGGTAAACATGACTGCTGTGAATATTGTATTCACTTGCACCAATGCCACTTCAGCAGGTAGCACTCATGGTGCTGGTATCAAGTCGATAGTCATCACAGGTACATTACCTTCTTCTGTCGCCACTCCGACTTTCAGCGTTGCAGAGGGCACATACACAGAGGCACAGAGTGTGACCATCAGCTGCGAAACTCAGGGAGCAACTATTTATTACACGCTGGACGGATCGACACCTACTAATGCAAGCACTGAATACACAGGTGCCATCAACGTAACAGAGACAACAACCATCAAGGCTATTGCATACGATGCTACTGGTGCAGCCAGCAATGTGGCTACTGCTACCTACAACATTCTTCTTGTTGACCACGAAGGCACAGAAGATGATCCCTATACTGTAGCTGACGCTATTAATTATATAGGTACTTTAGGTTCGAGTTCTTCTCCTTCAGACGTATATGTTCATGGTATTATTTCACAAGTAGATAGCTATAACTCTACGTATAACAGCATCACCTATTGGATATCTGACGATGGTACGACTACAACACAGATGCAGGTGTATAGCGGAAAAGGCTTGGATGGCGCAAACTTCTCAAGTGTAGATGACCTTCAAGTAGGTGACGAAGTCACCGTCAAGGGTACTGTAAAGATGTATAACACAACACCTGAGTTTGACAAGAACAGTATCATCACGTCTTTCAATCGCGAAAATGCTGAGCCTTCCATCAATGCAGATGACGTAACGCTGGCTTACGATGCCACTTCTGGAAGCTTTGAGTTTAGCATCGTGAATCCTGTTGAAGGCTATAACGTAACAGTAGCAACTCCTGATGTAGACTGGATTTCGGATGTCACAGTCAGCGCTGATGCCAACGTGATTACATTCACGACTACTGTCAACGAAGGAACTGAGGCCCGCGAAGGCAACATCACCATCAACTATGGTGGCACAACGGTTGTTGCCCGCAAGGTGGTGAAGGTGACACAGGCTTGCTACGTACCTGACTATGCTGTCCTCCCGTTTAATTGGGCAGGTGGCTCCAGTGCTGACTTGAATGCCACGCAAGGTGTCACCACTTCCGGATTGGGTTCAAGTGACTATAATGCAACCAATCATCCCTATCTCCCCAAGTTCGATTCAACAGGCGATTATATCCAGGTGAAGACCGACAGCCGCCCAGGTAAGGTAACTGTTGGTGTGAAGATGTTGGGAGGTGCTGACACGTCTTACATCACCGTTCAAGGTTCTTCTGACGGTGAAACTTTCAACGATATTGAACAATTGGAAATCAGTGGTGCTAAGAATGACATTCTCACGTTGGAAACGACCAAGGACTTCGCTGCTGACAATAGATACGTAAGACTGACCTTCACCAAGGGTTCTAACGTAGGCGTTGGTCCTATCACCATCGAGAAATATGTTGCAACCGTGAAGTACTATCTCGCAGGTTCGTTCGCAACAACTGATCAGTGGATTGACGACATGGTGGAACTCACCAATAACGACGGCATCTATACAACTACGAAGACATTCGATGCTGACACCAAATTCAAGATTGTAAAGGAAGACATTGATGGCACTACGACTTGGTACGGTGGTGAAGGCAATGAGACTTATCGTATCCACAGAGACTGGTGTACAGACATCACGCTCGTTGACGGTCAGGACTTCATCATCAATGAGGCTGGTGAATACACTTTCTCTGTAAACACAACGGGTACAGCTCTTACGCTGACAGTGACAGGTTTCCCCGCACAGGAGTTCTTCCTTGCTGGTTCGTTCAACGAATGGTCGACAACCGATACTAAGTTCGAGGCTGGTGAGACAGAAGGTGTCTACACATTGACTCAGGAGCTGGAGGCTGGCGCAGAGTTTAAGGTGGTCAGCGAAGGAAAATACTATAGCACCAATGAGACGCTCGCCGATAACACGACATTGCAAATCACAGAGGGCACCAACAATATGACCGTTGCCCAGGCTGGCACATACACCTTCACACTGGCAAAGACTCCTAATGGTCTGTTCCTGACCGTTACATTCCCGCAGCCCGTCGTGACATATTATCTCGCCGGCTCGTTCGCAACTACCGAAGAATGGATTGACGACATGAAAGAGCTTACTGCCAATGAAGACGGTACGTTCAGCGTTACTCAGGAGTTTGCAGCCAACACCGAGTTCAAGATTGTGAAGACTGTTGACGGTGCAGAATCTTGGTTCGGTGGCAATACCGAAGATACAGGTGATGAATTCTACTTCATCCACAAGAACTGGTGTACAGGCATACCTCTGTCAGCCGACGCAGATAAAGATGGTGGCTACAAGAACTTCAAGATTGAATCTGCCGGAGAGTACACCTTCACGCTCAACGTCACCGACAACGGCTTGTTCTTTGATGTCACCGGCTGGCCCATTTCTACCGAAGGCAACATGTTCGTAAAGGTCGCAACAAACGACGAGTTTGAGGATGGTGCTTACCTGATTGTATACGAGCCGGAAAGTGTTGCATTTAACGGCGGTTTAGAAACATTAGATGCCACCAATAACTCGATTAGCGTTGTCATCAATAACGGTGCAATCGAGGCAACCGATGCAACAAAGGCAGCTCTGTTCATCTTCGAGAATGGAACTATCAAGTCAGCAAGTGGACACTACATTGGTGTCACTTCCAACAGCAATGGTCTCAAGCAGAATGATGACGCTACTACGTATACCAATGCCGTATCATTCGATGAAAATGGCAACGCTATAATTGCAGCAGTCTTCGATGGCAGTACGATGACTATTCGCTATAATGACAATTCCGACCAGAAGCGTTTCCTTTATTTGAAGAATAATGGAGAGAATCCCGTTCAGCTCTACAAGTTGGTTGAAAACTTTGTTCCCACCGTTACTATCGGTGAGGCTCAGTGGGCTACCTATGTGGCAGTTGACAACGTGGAATTCCCGGAGGCAGTGACAGCTTATGTTCCTGTTGATGTGAATGAGGGTCACACAGCCGTTATGATTCAGAGCGTGAGTGCTGTACAGAAGGGCGAACCCGTTATTCTGAACGGTGAAGCTGGCACTTACGAGCTGAGCATCGCTGAGACAGAACCGGCCGAAGTTAACAATCTCTTCGAAGTATCTGACGGCACAGCCAAGAGCGACGGCACATTCTACATGCTGAGCTACAAGAACGAGACGGTAGGCTTCCGCAAGGTTCAAAGCGGAGTGACTATCCCCGCAGGCAAGCCTTACATCGTGATTGTGAACACAGCCAAGGAGTTCATCCCATTCGGAGGCAGCGAGGCTACAGGCATCGAGAGCTTCGAGACCGTTGGCTTCGACGTGAACGCTCCTATCTACGATATGCAGGGCCGTCAGGTGCAGAAGCTCCAGAAGGGCATCTTCATCCAGAATGGCAAGAAGCTCATCGTCAAGTAATCCACTAATAAAAAAATATAAAGGAAAGAACCATTAAAAAGACGAAATATGGAAAAGATTCAATATATCAAGCCAGAAGTGGAGCTGTGCAGCATTGAGCAGCAGCCCATACTCGACAACGCTTCGCTCTCCGTGTTAACTGAAGACGAGCTGACCGACGATGATGTGAAAGACGAAAACACCATCTTGAGTCGCAGAGGCTACAGCGTCTGGGACGACGAAGAAGAAGATGAAGAAGACTATTAAGCAATAGTAGACTACGACAAATGAGAGAGGCCCTCCCGGTTCAGCTATGAATCGGGAGGGTCTTTGGTTACTCTTTTCACGGAAAATTGTAAGCACTCGAAGAAGTACACCCCCTCCAAAAGTGACAGCGGCAATGTTAGTACCACTGCCGCTGTCACATTATTATTATATGTAGTGCCGAAGTCAGTCTTTGCTGTGCTGCAACTTCCACTTGTGTGGCAGCAACTGCACCAGTT
>ERZ842401.482-NODE-482-length-58323-cov-17.195528_pt1 | contig 58323 bp, 47 predicted proteins | sample MGYA00521270_ERZ842401 | MGnify/ENA primary metagenome ERZ842401 (study PRJEB31892, sample SAMEA3878208) | bioreactor metagenome | biome: Moose rumen | place: Sweden | collected 2011-10 | study: EMG produced TPA metagenomics assembly of the PRJEB12797 data set...
TCATTCACGAGAAATCGGAGGCAAGCCGCCGCAGATGCAAGCGTCCCACTGTTTGTATGATACATGGAAGTCGCGGGCACGGCAAGGTGCTTGCAACTAGAAACCACTAGTCTTATCGATTTTTATGGTTCGCTATTCGATAACACTTCATGATTTTTTTCTTGAGTTTTGGTAGAATCGCGGTATGAAAAACGTAATTCTTCTTGGAATAAAGCATTGCGGGAAATCGACGCAGGGAAAATTGCTTTCTTCCAGGCTTTCGCTGCCTTTTTTTGACACGGACGACATGATTTTTGAATTGACAAAAAAAACGCCACGAGAGATTTACGCTTCGGACGGAAAAGAGGCGTTTTTGAAAGCGGAAGCCGAGGCGTGCCGAGTTCTTTCAAAAAAATCGGAGCGGTTTGTTGCGGCAACGGGCGGAGGATTTTGCACGAATGACGAAGCGGTTTCGATTCTAAAGCCTTGCGGTTTGTTTGTTTTTTTGGAAGCCGACGAAAAAACTGCGGGAGATAGAATCGTTCGGGAAATAAAAATCTCAGAAGACGGAAAAATGAGCAATCTTCCCGCGTACATAAAATCAGAAAATCCTTCTTCGATTGAAGAAGTCCGCGCGATTTTTCATCGTTTTTTTGAAGAGCGAACGGCTTTGTATCGCTCGATTTGCGATGTGTGCGTAAAAATGCTGCCCGTTTCAAAAGAAGAAAATCTATTGCGCATTGTTCACGCGCTTTCGCTTTTGGAACAATGATTGCAAAATCGGCTCATTTTGCCCCTCTTTCCCCCGTTTTTTAATTTTTTGCAATATGATAAACTCCTAAAAAACGGGGGAAAAAATGATAAAAATCCAGTCTTTTTCAGAAGTTGAAAGCGATTTTTTTGAGGGGCGCGATTTTTCGCAATCGATTGACGTTGTAAAAGAAATGCTTTCTGATGTAAAAAAACGCAAAGATGACGCTCTTTTTGATTATGCAAAAAAATTCGACGTTTCAGTGCCGTCTTCGCTTGAACTTCCGCGAGAGGAACTTGAAAGTGCCGCTTCGGAACTTTTGAAAAACGACCCAAAACTCTACGATGCCATTTCTTACAGCCGAGACCTCGCGCTTGCTTTTGCAAAAAGACAGCGCGAAAGTTTTGACGATTTTGAAATGGAAATTGCTCCAGGCGTGTTTACTTCTCAAAAAACGATTCCCGTTGAAACGGCAGGCGTTTACGTTCCTGCAGGAAGATTCCCGCTCGTTTCCACAGTCGTTATGACGGTCGTTCCCGCGGTCGCGGCGGGAGTCAAAAAAATCGTTCTTTGCACTCCGCCTCGCGTTCATCCAGACGAAATCGAAAAAGCAAAAAAAATTGGAGAAGGCGTAAGCGGAAACCCGTTTTTGGGCGGAAAGCCTTACGCTGACAAAAATATCATGGCGGCGGCGTATCTTTGCGGTTGCACAAGCGCGTTTTGCGTTGGAGGCGCGCAGGCGATTGGCGCGATGGCGTTTGGCACACAAAGCGTTCCCCGCGCTGACGTTATTGTGGGACCTGGAAATAAATTCGTCGCCGAGGCAAAAAAACAAGTTTACGGAAGCGTTGGAATCGACATGGTTGCAGGACCTACGGAGGTTTTTATCATCGCGGACGAATCTGCGAATGTTGAGTGGGTCGCGGCGGATTTATTGGCGCAAGCGGAACACGACGTTGTGGCTCAAAGCGTGCTTGCCACAACAAGTCGGGATTTTGCAAACAAAGTCGCTTTGGAAATTGAACGCCAACTTGCCGTTCTTCCCACGCGCGAAACTGCGTCGCAAAGTATTGAAAATTATGGGCGAATTATCATTTGCGATTCTTTGGAGCAAGCGGCAGAGGCGGCAAACAAAAAGGCTCCAGAGCATCTTGAAATCGCCATGAACGAAGGAAGCGAGCGCGATAAAATCGCTTCTCTTTGCCACAATTACGGTTCTCTTTTTTTGGGACACGAAAGCGCGGAGGTTTTTGGCGATTATGCGGCGGGACTGAATCACACGCTCCCCACAAGCGGAAGTGCGCGTTTTACTGGCGGCCTTTCTGTGCGAATGTTTCTAAAAACGGTAACGGCTCTTCGCACAAAGCGTGATTCCGAGGGAGCAAAAAAAAGCGCAGAGATGGCAGGAATTTTAGGCGATGCCGAAGGACTTTCCGCTCACGCTCATGCGGCTCGATTGAGAATGTAAAAAATAAAAAAGGAAGAACGAACATGAAAATCTATAAACTTGGCGAGGAAATTCTCCGCCAAAAATGCGCTCCTGTTGATGAAGTAACGGACGAATTGCGGCAAACGTTTGAGGAAATGTTTGAAACGATGAACGCGGCAAACGGCGTGGGACTTGCCGCTCCGCAAGTGGGAATTGCGCAACGATTTTTTGTAATTGTGTCCGACGACGACGTTCGGCGCGTTTTTGTAAATCCGCAGATTATTGCAACGAGCGCGGAAATGGGCGAGTACGACGAAGGCTGCCTCTCGCTTCCGGGATTTAACGAAAAAATCATGCGCCCGCTTCGCGTAACGGTTCAGGCGCTCAACGAAAATGGAAAACCGTTTACGCTTGAAGCGGACGGGCTTTTGGCTCGCATAATCCAGCACGAAAACGACCATCTTGACGGAATCGTCTACATTGACCGAGGCGACCCCGCTTTTGCTGCCGAGGTTACGGCAAAAATGCAAAAGCGACTTGAAAAAGCGGCAAAAAAAGAAGCCGAGCGAGAACGAAAACGCGCAAAAATTGCGGCAAAAATTGCGGCAAAAGAATCAAAAAAATCGTCAGTTTGAGATTTTGAACAGATTTGGAGAAATTGTTTATTATGGAAGAAAAACGCACTCTCAAAATCCTTTACGCAGGCAGTCCGCTCGCTTCGAGCATGGTGCTTTCTCGGCTTTTAGACGCTTCCTCCAAAGGAGGCTTTGAAATCGCAGCCGTTTTAACAAATCCGCCGAGTCCGCGCGGTCGAAAAAAAGATTTGATTCCAACAGAAGTTTCGCACATTGCTCAAAAAAACGGAATCCGCGTATTCGAGTTTGACCACGTAAAATCTGAAGCGCGAAACGCGATTTTGCCTCTTGGCGCGGACATTCTGGTGAGTTTTGATTACGGGCGCATTTTTGGAGAAAAATTCCTTTCGATGTTTCCGCTCGGCGGAATCAATGTGCACCCGGGGTTTCTTCCTCGTTACAGAGGTTGTACGCCCGTTCCGTTTGCAATTTTGAACGGAGAAAAAGAAATTGGCGTGTGCGTTCAAACGCTTTCGCTAGAAATGGACGGCGGAAACGTGCTTGCTGTGGGAAAAATCCCGCTTTTGGGAAACGAAACAACGCTTTCTCTTATGGACGGAGATGGAAAAACGAGCGCGGTAACAGAAGTCGGATTTGACCTTTTGTTTGACGTTCTTTCAAAAATTTCGCGTTCGTTTTCGATTCCAACGGGCGAAAAGCAAACGGGAGAAGCGTTTTACACGCCGCTTCTCAAAAAAGAGGACGGCGAAATCGATTGGAACGAAAGTGCGCAAAACATCGCTCGAAAAATCCGCGCGTACACGCCGTGGCCTTCGACTTTTACAACGTGCGACGGCGTTCGACTCAAAATTCTGTGCGCTTACGAAGGTGTCGCAGAAGCCGCCGAAAGCGCGAACAAAAAAAACGGCACGGTTTTGCCGTCTTCAAAAAAAGCGGGCGAGGGTGGCGTTCGCATTTTGTGCGACGAGGGAATTCTGTGCGTAACAAAATTGCAATGGGAGAAAAAAAATGCGGTTGACTGGAAATCGTTTTTGAACGGTAGCCGCGACTTTGTTGGAAAAATCCTCGGAAATTAAAAAAGGCAAAAAAATGGAAAACAAAACCGAATACTCGAACAACACTCACGATTCTCTAAACAAAACTGAAAAAATCGAAAAAAAAGAAAAACAAGAGCGATGGTTTCTTGGAAAAAAAGGCGCGTTTTTGACGGCACTTTTTTCTGTTGCGCTGATGAGCCTTGTTGCTTGTGTGGTTTTTTTTGCCACGGTGCGCGGAGAAGAGCAAGTTATGGTTCCAGACGTTTTGGGAAAAGAGTTGACGGCGGCTCTGCTTGAAATGCAAGAAAAGGAATTGTATCCAAAAATCCAACTTCGCTACACGGATAGCCCCGATGACGCGGGAAAGATTTTGTCGCAATCTCCAGACGCGGGCGCGATTGTAAAGGCGGGCAGGCGGATTTCTTTGGTGGTGAGCCGAGGCGTGATAATCGACCATGTTGAAAATTACGTTGGCGAATTGTTTGATGATGTAAAACTCCGACTTCAAACGATGTTCACAGGTTCAAGTCGCCCGCTCATTGTGCTTTCAGAGCCGAGTTACAAAGCCGATAAAACGCCGCCAGGCACGATAATCGCGCAAGAGCCAGGAGAGGGAACCGCAATTTCTGGTCCTGTAACCGTAAAACTCATCGTGAGTCGCGGTCCAGAATACGAAACAACGAAAATCCCGAATCTTGTAGGGCTTTCAATCGAAAAAATCCTCGTTCAGATGAGCGTTTCAAAAGTCGTGTTTGATTTTTCGTCGCACGCAGCAAAAGAAGGCGAAAAGCCGCTTTGCGCAACGTATCAGCAAGAGTTCAGCGAGCAATTCGTTCGGAATTATACGCACGTTGCGGTTGACATCGCGCTTGTGCAATCTTCTGCCGAAAAAAGCGCGGGCATTTTTAGCGCGAAACTTTCAAATTATCCATTCCCCGTTGCAATGACGCTCGAAGCGGAAAAAGACGGCAGGCGCACAACGCTCGTAACGTTTTCGCACACGGGAGGGCTTGTTACCATTCCGTACAACGTGGAGCATGACACCGAGTTGATTTTGAACGTTTCGGGAAGAACGGTTGCGCGAGAATTCGTCGATTAAAAATCTGTTTTTGGTGCGGGCAGGAGTTTTTTGTGTTTGTGAAGATTTTGAGTTTTGCGGGAAGTTTGTGTTTCCTCCTCTTTGGAATGAAATTGATGAGCGATGGAATCCAAAAAAGCGCGGGGCAAAAACTCAAAAGCGCGCTTTCTTTTATGACGGGAAGCCGATTTGCGGGGCTTTTGACGGGGTGCGTTCTTACGATGATAATTCAATCGTCGGGAGCAACAACGGTAATGCTCGTGGGATTCGTGAACGCGGGACTCGTTTCTTTGGAGCAAGCGGTTGGAGTTGTTTTTGGCGCAAACATCGGAACAACCGTAACGGCGTGGGTCGTCGCGCTTGTGGGATTTGACTTTGACCTAAAAACGTTCGCGATTCCGATTTTTGGCTGCGGCTACGTTCTCACGCTCGTAAAAAAACTCAAAAAAGAAAGCCTTGGAACTGCCGTCATGGGATTTGCCATGCTTTTCATTGGCTTGGACTGGCTTTCTTCGGCGTTCAAAGATGCTTCTGGGCACACGAGCGAAAAACTCATCTCTCTGGTGAGTACGCTTGACGAGTTTGGTTCGATGAGCATCGTTTTGTCGGTTGTGGTGGGCGTTTTGTTTACCGCGCTCATTCATTCGTCTTCGGCGATGACGGCAATCGTCATAACGATTGCGAGTGCGGAACCGTCGTTTTGGCAAGTGGGAGCCGCGCTTGTCATCGGAAGCACGATTGGTTCTACCGTGGATTCGATTATGGCATCGAGCGGTGGCAAAGCGGACGCTCGAAGAACCGCGCTCATTCACGTAATGTTCAACTGCTCGGCGGCGGGAGTCGCGCTCATTTTTTTTAGACCGTTTCTCTTTTTGATTGAATCGGTGATTCCTGGCGAAATTACCGCTCGCAATATTTCGTATCACATCGCGCTTTTGAACACGACGTTTAAGGTTTTTGCAACGATTCTTTTTCTTCCGTTCACAAATAAAATCGCCGCGCTTACTCGAAAAATCATCGCAGAAAAAGAAGAAGAAAAAGAATATCGATTTGAATTTAGCGAAAAAGCGGCGCACGATATGCCAGAGTCGTGCGTGATTCAAGCGCAAAAAGAAATTGCGCGTTTTACCGACGTGGTTGTTGAGATGTTCGATTTGCTTCAAGGCGGAATCAAAGCGCAAAAAGGCGCGTTTGGCGAGCGCGATTACGAAAAAATCTCCGAAGCGGAAGAACTGACCGACAAAATGCACTCGGAAATTGCGCATTACCTTGTTCGGTGCGCATCGCTTCCGATTTCGGAGCAGTCAAAAGAAAACGTGTCGCACATGCTTTTAATCACCGAGGAACTTGAAAGCATGGCGGACGGCTGCCTTTCGATTGCGTCGCAACTCAAAAAAGCCGCGCAAAAAGAATTACCGTTTAGACAGGAAGATTTGGAAAAACTTATTCCGTATTTTGAACTTTCGCGACAGTTTTTGCAGTTTCTGTATCGAAACGTTTCCAAAATTGAGCGGCTTTCAAGAGAGCAATTTGAATTTGCGTCGGAACTCGAATCGCAAATTGATTCTGAGCGAAAAAGTCTCAAAAAAATTGCGCGAAAACGGCTTGAAAGCGGCGCGGACGTAAAGGCGGAACTGTTGTATCTTGACGTGGTGCGTCAAATCGAAAAACTCGGCGACCGCTGCTTTAGTATGGCGGACGAATTGAAATGAGGAAAAATGAAAATCACTTTTTTTGAAAAAAGAACGTTTGCGTGTTTTTTGTGCGCATTTTTTTTGATTGTTCCGTTTTTTTCAGAAAATTATGACGGAACGCAAAACGACGACGGATTTGTTGAACTTGACGCTTTGATTGTGGACATTTTGTTTTCGGGGCTAAAAAAAACAAAAGAATCGTACATTCGCCCCAAATTCGAGCAATATCTAAATCAAAAAGTTTCCGAAGTGTCCGTTCAAAAAATCGAAACTGCGCTTCAAACGGAAGGAATTTTTGACAACATTCAAGTCGGTTTTTCTCAAACCGAACGCGGCGCGTGCCTTGAAATCTCCGTTTCTGAAAAAATCACGTTCATTCCGCTTCCGTTTGCGACGTATTCTTCTGGCGGTTTTATGGCGGGACTTATGGTCATGGACACAAACGCTTTTGGAGTCAAGGATTCTTTTGTTTTTGGAGGTTTTGCTTCCGCCACGACTTTTACAGGAATGGCACTTTTTAAGAAACCCGCTGGAGAAAAATCGTTCGGCTACTCGGTTATGGGTTCTTTTTCAAAAAACGCTCCAGAAATCAAAAATACAGACGACGACATTCTTCTTGAATACAAAGATATAGGAGGCTCTGCGAGTTTTTCTTTGAGTCGAAAAATCGCAGAAAAGCAAGAAGTAAAGGCTTCCGTTTCGATTTCTGGAAACAGCGCGGACGAAAAAGCGTCGTTTCCCTCGTCGCTTGTTGAGTCGGCGTTTTTCGGCTCGTTTTCGCTTTCTTGGAGCATTTCTGAAAACGATTACAACGGCTGGTTTCTTTCTACAATCGGCGCGGGAATTTCCGTTGAGCAAACCGTCCGATTTTACACGGATGCAAGCGAAAGCGAGCGATTTTCGCGAGGAGCGTCTTTGTACGCGCACTTTCAAAAGCCTTTTTTGTTTGACCGATTTCGAGTTCAAGCGCAAGGCGCGGGATTTTGGGGCAAACACACCCCGCTTTCGCGTTTTCAAGGCGGCGGTTCTGCCCGCGTGTCCCTTCTTCCGAGCGCGTTCAAAACCGAGCGAATTTTTGGCGGGCAAGCAGGATTTGAGTGCGCGCTTTTTCGATTTTCGTTTGGAACGTTTACCGCCTACGCGGATTATCAAATCGTTTTTGCCGACGACTTTACATCTGAAAACGCGGGCGAAAAACTCGTTTTTTCCCACGGACCAGAGGCGGGGGCGCGGCTCTATCTTTCAAAAATCGCGTTTCCCGCTCTTGCCTTTGGAATTTGCAGAAATATCACAAAAGAATACTATCAATATTCTTTTGCCGTTGGCATTTCTTTTTGAAAAACTGCCGCGAATTTCTTGGCAAATCGAAAAATCGTTGTGATTTTGACGTTGCTCACGTCGGACGAGTTCAAAAATCGATGGTGTTACGGAAAGTATGCTTTTAAAAATAATTGTCATGCTGAACTCGTTTCAGCATCTCTTCTAAAACACATTTTTGCTTCAAAGAATGAGATTCCGAAACAAGTTCGGAATGACCGAGTTGTAATATCAGCATACATTTTGAAACATCTCCCAAAAATCGTTTCAAAATCATGCGATTCTTGCTAAAATAAAAACATGGCGCACATTGAACTTTGTTCCGTTTCAAAAATATATTCGATGGGGAGCATTTCGGTAAAGGCGGTTGACGGCGTGAGTCTTTCGTTTGAAAAAGGCGACTTTGCTGCAATTTCAGGTCCTTCTGGTTCTGGAAAATCGACGCTTTTGAACATAATTGGACTTGTGGACGTGCCGTCTAGCGGAAAAGTTATTTTGGACGGAATCGACGTTTATTCAAAAATCGACCTTTCGTCCCGAATTTCTGCAAGGCTCGATTCAAAACTCACGTCGATACGAAGGCAAAAAATCGGTTTTATTTTTCAGACTTTCAATTTGATTCCCGTTTTGTCGGTTCGAGAAAACGTTTCGTTTCCGCTCAAACTCGGTCAATCAAACATGAATCGAAAAGAGGAAAAAGAATGGGTCGATTTTCTTCTTGAAAAAGTGGGACTAACAGACCGCGCTTCTCATAAACCGCATGAACTTTCGGGCGGGCAACGGCAACGAGTTGCAATCGCGCGTGCGCTTTCCACAAATGCGTCGATTGTGCTTGCCGACGAACCGACTGCAAATCTTGACAGTAAAAACGGCGAGCAAATTCTTGCGCTGATGAAAAAACTCAACGAAGAAATCGGCACGACGTTTGTGTTTTCTACGCATGACGCAAAAATCGTTTCGATGTCGAACCGCGTTGTTCACATTTCTGACGGAAAAATCCAAGGAAAAATGCAATGAAAATAAAATCAAACATCTCGATTTTGTTGCTTTTGATTTTTTTGACTTCTTGCACGAGTTTAGGCGTGATAAATCCAGACGGCACAATGGCTTTTAAGGATGCAAGCGGAAAAAAACACGTGATGACCGTAAATCCCGCTGTGCCAAAAAATCCGTACAACAAAGAATCTTGGAAAAAAGACGGCGACAAAATGTTTTATGAAGGCGATGCTCGATTTCGCTCAAGAATGGGGCTTGATATTTCAAGGCACGACGGAAACGTTGACTGGCAAGCCGTTCGCGCGGCGGGATTTGAGTTTGTGATTTTGAGAATCGGCTACAGGCGGTATCAAAAAGGAACGCTCGAAATTGATGAGCGATTCCGCGAGAATTTTAAGGCGGCCAGAGATGCGGGACTTGAAATCGGCGTGTACATTTATTCGCAGGCGATAACCGAAGAAGAGGCTTTGGAGGAAGCGGAACTCGTTTTGGAAGAACTCAAAGGCGAAAAACTCGAACTTCCCGTTGTGTTTGACCCAGAAAACGTTCCGTGGGAGTGGGCGAGAACGGACGACATTTCAGGCGAGCAATTTACAAAAAATTCCGTTGTTTTTTGCAATAGAATAAAAGAAGCGGGGTACAAGCCGATGATTTACGCGAATATGCTTTGGGAAGCGTTTACGCTTGACCTGTCGCGGCTTTCGGGCATTCCGCTGTGGTACGCAGATTACGAAGACGTGCCACAGTCGCCTTACGATTTTGAGTTTTGGCAGTACTCGGCTTTTGGAAACGTCCCCGGTTGCACCGAGCAACGAACCGATTTGGACGTGCAACTTATCCGTGTAGAAAAATAAATCGCTCAAAAAAAATGCGATTCTTGTCAAAAAAACGGCGCACGAGGATTTTTTGTGCGCCGTTTTTTGATTTTTATTGCAATGTATTTTTATTAAAAATGAAGTCGCGGTATTCTCCCGTTTTGATTTTGATTTCGCGCACAAAAAGCGAAACTTTGTTTTCTTCGTTGAGCGAAACCCAAATTTCGTTTGCGATTTTTTCTGCCGAACCGCAAAGCGAAACTGCTACAGGCTCTCCAGAAAACGAAGGCAGCGGCGAGCCGTCTTTTTCATACGTGTGAATGAATCGCCCGATTCCTTTTTGCGCGTTTTCGTAGCAAAACGTCTCTCGAACCGTGCTTTCTGGATTTCCCGCATCGCTTTTTAGAATTGAAAGCGAAAGGTCGAGTTTTCCGCTTTCAAAATCGAGCAGCGCGCTAATTCGCGGCGTGTAATTGGGAGCGTCGTGTTCGTATTTTCGCGTTTGAAGCGATTTTTCAAACGACTTTCCTTCCTTTAGACCTTCAAAAATCGTGTCAGTTTGGTCGCCGTTTGTTACGATGTGTTTTTTTTCAAACTGCCTGACTGCGGCGTAAATGATGAGCGAAGGGTCGCCAGCAACGAGTTTTTCGTCGGCGGGCTTTGTGCGAACGACTTCCGTTCCGTCTTCCGCGCTTTCTTTTACAAACACGCGATTTCGACTTCCCGCGCTCCGTCCCATCGTCCAGTACGCAACAATCGCGTGTTCGCCGTCTTCCGCGACCCCCGCAACAATTCCGCGCCCAGGATACGAGTTCGATTTCAATAATTCTTCAAGCGATTCTTTTTTCATAGATTTCTCCTTTTGTTTTTTTTAAGTCTAGCGGATTTTGATTTTTGTGTCTTTTTGAAAAAACCGAAGATTGATTTTGATTCGCTTCAAATAACTAAAAAAATCTTAAAAAGTAGCGTTCATACGAAATGCTTTCTTTGACTTTTAAGGTTTTTCGTTCAATAATAGAATTGTTCCTCAAAAGGTCAAATAAAAATCCGAGGGATTTTTTTTAAGATAATTCAAGGGATTTTTGGTGAAGTCGATGAAAGAGAAAAAAGTTAAGAGCAAAAAAGAAAAGCCTGCAAAAACAAAAAAAGCCACAAAAATGCGCGAAGGAAAACAAACCCGCTCGCTCAAAAGGTTGAAAAAGGGAATGCCCAAAAACGGCAGTTTTACGCGCTCGCTTGCGTTCAAAATGGAAGTTGCCGTTGTAGTGCTTTTGACCGTGTTTTTTTCCGCACTTGTTGTAGTTCTTTCGCTTTCGATTCGGCGTGATAATATTTCGTCTTATTCAAGTCTTTCCTCGTCAATCGTTGACCGCTCGTCTGCGGCTCTCACGTATTGGCTCAACAGTTATTTCAAAGATTTGCGCGTTTTTACAAAAAACTCGATTTTTCTTGAAGGCGACATCGAAAAAATCCGCGAGTTTATGATGACAAACAGGCGACTCATCGGAGAGGATTTTGATTTTGTGGGAGTCAGCGATTTGGACGGCAATTTTTACACGACTTCTGGCGACGTTATGCAAATGCGCGGAACGCAAGCGTTCAAAGACATCGTTGAGCGTGGACTTGGAATGAGCATAACAGACCCCGTTGTGGACAGTAAGCACGGAACGATTTTTTATGCCGCCGTTCCTGCCGTTGACCGAAATGGCATTCTCTTTGGATTTTTTGCGGGCGCGGTTCCGGTAAAAATCATCGCAAACGAACTTTCTCACATAAAAGTCGGAGAAACGGGCTACGGATTTGCCGTCGGTTCAGACGGCACGGTGATTGCGCATCCAGACCAGTCGATTGCAATGACTCCTTTTGCTGCTCTTGAAGATTCTGCTGCGCCAATCGGATTCAAAGAAATCGTTTCAGAAATGCTCAAATGGAAACCTGGAAGCGGGTTTTTGCACGACAAAACGAGCGGGCGCGTGGAATACGCATTTTTTTGTCCGATAAAAGACACAAAATGGGCAATCGGATTTGTCATTCCAGAGGCGGAAGTGCTTGCGTCGGCGCGGAGAAACGGGCTTACCATCGCGCTTTGTAGTTTTGTCATCGCGGTGCTTTTGATAATTTTCATCGGCATCTACATGAAAATTTTGCTTCGACCGCTCAATCATCTCAAATATTCGATTTTGGAAATCGCTTCGGGAGATGCGGATTTGACGAAAAAACTCGTCATAAAAAGCAAAGACGAAATCGGAGGAGTCGTTCAAGGATTCAATGCGTTTGTGGAAAATTTGCGGCGAATTATTAGCGAAATAAAGACTTCCAAGGAGATTTTGCATACAGTCGATGCGAATATGCAGCAAACAACGCTTGAAACTGCGGAGTCGATTTCAAAAATCGCGTCGAATATCGACATGGTTACGGCGCAAATCGAAAGTCAGAGCGAAAGCGTTGATGGCACGGCGGACGTTGTTACAAAAATTGCGAACAACATCGAACATCTAAATCGACTCATCGAAAATCAAGTTTCGAGCGTAACGCAAGCGAGTAGCGCAATCGAGCAAATGCTTGGAAATATAACGAGCGTTTCGGCGAGTACCGAAAAAATGGCAACGGCGTTTTCAAAACTCGAAGAATACACTCAAAACGGAATCCAAAAGCAAAATGCTGTGAACGAGCAGATTTCGCAAATTGAGGAGCAGAGCATGATGCTCTTTACGGCGAATAAAACGATTTCAAAAATTGCGAGCGAAACGAATCTTCTTGCGATGAATGCGGCGATTGAAGCGGCACACGCAGGTTGGGCGGGGCGCGGATTTAGCGTTGTTGCTGACGAAATCCGTGCGCTTTCTGAAACGTCTAGTAAGCAGTCAAAAACGATTGGCGCGGAACTAAAGCGCATTCAAGCGAGCATTGAAGCGGTTGTTGAAAGTTCGGGCGAGGCAAAAATGGCGTTCAACGCGGTGAGTGAAAACATCTCGCAAACGGATTCGCTTGTGCGCCAAATTCGAGGCGCAATGGAAGAAAGCACTCGTGGAAGTCATCAAATTACGGATGCGCTTCGCGCAATGAACGAAAGTTCGGCGGAAGTGCGCACGTCTTCTGGAGAAATGAGCGCGGGAAATCAAACGATTCTTGGCGAAGTGCAACGTCTTCAAGAAGCAACGCAAGCAATGCGCGAATCAATCGAACACATGAGTTCAAGCGCGCATCAAATTGACGCGAACGGCACCACTTTGAGCGAGATTTCTGGCACGATGCAAAAGTCGATAAGTCAAATCGGTCGCCAAATCGACCAATTCAAAGTGTAAATCTTGGTCGTTGCGGTTTCTTTGAACTCGTCAACTTGAGCGATTCGTTATCGAACAAGTCATTACAGAAAAAGGAAGTCGTTTTGAACGACTAAAAAGATGTATGGATTTTTCAGTTTCTATTTCCGTAAAACCGTCAGAAGAAAATGATTTTGATTTGATTCAAAAATTCGTTCTTTTGGCGGCAAAAAATAGTTCCCCTCAGATTGTGCGCGTTTTTTTTGACGGGCGCGATTCAATTCCAGAAAAAATCGAAAAAAGCGATTGCATTGCCGTTTTTGAAAAAAAATCAATAGACGCGCGGCACGGAAAAGTCAAAATTCTGTTGCGGTATCGAATTTTTGCGGGCGAAAAACCTCAAGAACAAAACGCACTTCCGTTGTGGAAAACGGCGCACGGCTCTCATTCTGTGATTATTGTGGGGTCAGGACCTGCGGGACTTTTTGCGGCATTGCGTCTTTTGGAAGCGGGCGTAAAGCCCGTAATCGTTGAGCGGGGCGAACGCGCGGACGAGCGCACGGCTTCGGTAAAAAATCTTTGCGAGGCGGGAACATTAAACGCGGAGTCGAATTTTTGTTTTGGAGAAGGTGGCGCGGGGACTTTTTCTGACGGAAAACTCTACACGCGAAGCACAAAGCGCGGCGATATTTCAAAAATCTACCGCATTTTTGTGGAATTTGGCGCAGACGAGCGGATTATGACTGATGCGCATCCGCACATTGGAACAGACCGCCTTCCTTCGATAATTCGTGCGATTCGCGAAAAAATCATTTCTCTTGGCGGCGAGTTTTTGTTCAAAACGAAGTGTGTCGATTTTATTTTGGACGAGCCAAACGTAAAAACGCTCGACGAAAAAAAGAAAATTCGTGGAATTGTGGTCGAAAAAGACGGCGAGCGGCGCGAGATTTTTGGAGACGCGGTGATTCTTGCCACAGGACATTCTGCGATTGATATTTATTCGCTTATTGCACGTGTTTCTCCTAATTCTATTGAGGCAAAAACGTTTGCCGTTGGCGTTCGAGTGGAGCATCCGCGCGCTCTCATTGACGCAATTCAATTTCACGGAAAAATGACTTCCAGCGCGGCAGAATATCGCCTTACGACGCAAATTGATTCGCGCGGCGTTTACAGTTTTTGTATGTGTCCGGGCGGCTCGGTTGTTCCGTGCGCAACGGCGGAAAATCAAATTGTTGTAAACGGAATGAGTGCGGCGGCTCGAAACGGTGCCTGGAGCAATTCGGCAATCGTTGTTGAAACGCGCCCTGATGACATTCCAGAGGAGTTTTTGAAAAAGGCGGAAGAAATTGGAAGTCGCGCACTTTTGGGGCTTTTGTGGCGAACTCATTTGGAAGAAGAAACGGCGAAGCGCGGAAGCGGGCAAAACGCTCCGTCTCAGCGGCTCACGGATTTTCTTTTGCACCAGTTTTCCGATTCGCTTCCTCCAACGAGTTACGCGCCTGGTCTTGTTTCAAGCAGACTTGATGAGTGGCTTCCAAAATCGATTTCTCTTAGATTGCAAGCGGCTTTTGGTGAGTTTGAAAAATCGATGAAAGGTTTTGTAACGCAAGAAGCCGTTTTGATTGCAAGCGAAACGCGAACAAGTACGCCCGTTAGAATCCTTCGCGACAAAGAAAGCCTTGAAAGCATTGGAATTGCGCGGTTGTATCCGTCTGGAGAGGGCGCGGGATATTCTGGCGGAATCGGTTCTTCTGCAATGGACGGCGAGCGAGTGGCAGCAAAAGTTCTTGAAAACATAATGGGTTAGAAAAAAAATCGTTTTGTCAAAAAGGTCTAAAAAGGTCTAAAAAGGTCTAACAGAAGAAGATTGTAAGGAGAAAAAAATGAAACACGTAATGGAGATTTTGCGGGAAAAAGCGGAAAAAGACGGTCCTCTTTGCGTGGGACTTGACACGTCGCCTTTGTACATTCCAAAACCGCTCATAAAAATTCTGGGCGGAGAAGCGGAGGCGGTTCTTGAGTACAACAAAGAAATCGTGCGGCGACTTGCTAGCGACGGTTCTGCTTCGTGTTGCAAAATTCAAATTGCGTATTACGAGGCGATGGGACTTGAGGGATTGCGCGTTTACGCCGAAACGATTCGTGCGGTAAAAGACGCAGGACTTACTGTGATTTCAGACGTAAAACGTGGAGACATCGCGGATACGGCTCGTGCGTATGCGCGTGCGCATTTTTCTGGCGATTTTGAGTCAGATATAATTACTGTAAATCCGTATATGGGATTTGACACGCTTACGCCTTTCACGGATTTTTGTAAACCGCCTGAAGGAAAAGGCATTTTTGTTCTTTTGAGAACGTCGAATCCTGGAATGAACGACATCGAAAATCAAACATTGCAAGACGGCTCTCTTGTGCTTGAAAAAGTCGGCGGCGAGTTGGAGAAAATTCGTTCTTCTTTTCAATCGCTGTATCCAGAATGCGTTTGCCCGCCTGTTGGCGCGGTCGTTGGTTGCACCGAGGAAGCGGATGCCAAAAAACTCCGCGATGAGCATCCTGAAATTTTTTTCTTGATTCCGGGTTATGGCGCGCAAGGTGGCGCGGCAAAAATCGCGGCAACGCTTCTTTTAAAAGCGGGCGGAGTCGTGAACTCAAGTCGCGGGATTTTGTGCGCGTGGCAAAAAGACGCGGAACTTTCTGAAAAAATGGAAAGCGGAACGCTCTGCCTCAAAGAAATCGCGGACAGCGCGGCAAAAGCGGCTCTTTTTGCAAAAAACGATTTGCTTTCTGCAAAAGCGGCTCTCGAAAAATAAAAAAGGGCGGTTTGAGATTTCTAAAAATTTTTCAATTTTGTAAACAGGTCAAACATATCGGAGGAAAAAATGAAACAGCAGTGCGCGGAACAGGGGCTTTCCGCTCCCGTTTTTTTGGAAGGAACGGTTTTTTCTTTGAAAATCGAGGACACGGCGCGTCCAAAAGGAAGCGTTTTTCGCCTCACGATTCGCGCTCCTTTGAAAACGTCGCCGCTTCCTGGGCAGTTTTTTATGCTTCGCGCAAAGCGTTCTGCCGTTTTGCTTTCTCGCCCGATTTCGGTTTTTCTTTTTAAAGAAGAAAACGGCGAGGGCTTCATTGACTTTTTGATTCTCAAAAAAGGCGCGGGAACGATTGAACTTTCTGAATTGAACAGAAACGAGAAAATCGAACTTTTAGGTCCGCTTGGAAATTGTTTTCCAATTCCGCTTTCTTCAAACAAAAAAATCGCAATTCTTGGTGGAGGCGTGGGCGTTGCGCCCGTTGCGGGATTTGCGTCAACGCTTCCTTCGGGCAGTTTTGATTTTTTTGCTGCGTTCAAAAGCGGATTTTACGCACTCGATGAAATCAAAAGCGAAAACCTTTTTTTGACAACAGAAGACGGCTCAAAAGGCGAAAAAGGCATGATTTCCGCCCTTTTTACCGAGGAAAAGGCGAAGGAATATTCTGCCGTTTACGCGTGCGGGCCTGCGCCAATGCTTTCTTACGTTCAAAAAACGTGTCAAAACGCGGGCGTAAAATCGTATCTTTCGCTCGAAAATCGAATGGCGTGTGGAGTTGGCGCGTGTCTTGGCTGCTCGATTTCTACAAAAGAAGGTCAAAAACGAGTGTGCAAAGACGGTCCTGTTTTTGAAGGCGACATTCTCATTTTTGAGTCTCCAAAATCGCGTCCTCTTAAAAATGTGTCAGAAGAAATCCACGCGGATTTGTCCGTGGAAATCGCTGGCGTAACGTTTCAAAATCCTGTCATTGCGGCGAGTGGCACGTTTGGCTACGGTTCGGAGTACGAGCATTTGATAGACGTGGATTTGCTTGGGGGCATTTGCTCAAAAGGGCTTACAGAAGAGCCGCGCGCTGGAAATATGGGCGTTCGACTTTACGAAACGTCAGGCGGACTTATCAATTCGATTGGACTTGAAAACCCCGGAATCGACCATTTTATTGAGCATGAAATGCAAACGATGCTTTCAAAAAAATGCGTTTCGATTGCAAATCTTTCGGGATTTTCGGTTGACGGCTACGTTCGTGGCGCAAAAAAACTCGATTCAACAAACATGCAAATGATTGAATTAAATATTTCCTGCCCGAACGTTCACTCTGGCGGAATGGCGTTTGGGCTTGAAGCAAAAGCGGCGGCGGAAGTTACAAAAGCAGTTCGCTCGGCAACAAAAAAGCCTCTAATTGTAAAACTTTCTCCAAACGCGCCTCATCTTATTGACGTTGCGCTTTCGGTTTTGGAAGCGGGCGCGGACGCGATTTCGCTTGTGAACACGTTTCAAGCACTTGCGATTGACGTTGAAACGGGAAAACCCGTTTTTGATAATATTCGCGCAGGGTTATGTGGACCTGCCATAAAGCCGCTTGCGCTTAGAATGTGCTACGATGTTGTTCAAGCAATAAATCGACTCGACGAAAAAAAGCGCGTTCCCGTTATCGCGCTCGGCGGAATCGAAAAATGGCAAGATGCCGTGGAGTTCATTTTATCTGGAGCGCACGCGATTCAAGTCGGAACGGCAACGTTCAAAAATCCAAAAGCGATGACAGAAATAATCGACGGAATCCGCGCGTACATGAAAAGAAAAGGATTCCGTTCGCTTTCAGATTTTAGAGGAATGGCGCAAAACTGTTAGCGCACTTTGAACTTAATCCCCGCAAAAAAAAATCCCGTGTTTTTCACACGGGATAAATTTACGAAATGCCGAGTTTTTTCATTTGCGCCATTTCCTCGATGTAGGAAGCGTATTCTGCTCTAAGCGAATTCGCTTTTATGAGCGTGTTTTTGAACGACGTGATGTCGATTTTTAGCCCTTTTATTCGATTTTTGTTTTGAGGACTTGCCGCTGCCTTAAAAAACTCATCAATCGCGGAAAGCAAAACGAGCATTTTGTTGCAATCTGTTATCTGCGTCGAAATGAATTCAAACAGTTTTTCTTCTTCCATCGAAAGAATTTTATTGTAGCCCGCGCTCTTTTTTTGATTAAAAATCGAGTACCGCCGCCCTTTGACTTCGAGTTCGTTTATAAACATATCGTAATTAAGGCGTTCTTGACGTTTTGCTCCCGTGCCAAGTTCCGTGAGAATTACTGTATAGTACAGTGGCGGTTCGGCAATGTTAAACGCCTTCATAAAAACGCGCTTCAATTTATCAAAAAACGAATTATGCTCGCTTTCAAGGACATCGTGATTTGCCTTGATTTTTTCTACAATCGTTCCGATTGTTTGCGGAAGTCCGCCCAAAACGTGCGCACTTTCCATGAGCATTGCTTTTGTGTCAACTTTGTTTTCTTCGTGTGCGTGGCTTTTCTTGTTGATTCCCATTTTTGCGAGGACTTTTTGTTGCAATTCTTCTTTGTTTGAACTTTGGTCTTCGGCTATAATTTCGTCAACGAGTTCTTTGTAGAAGGGTATTTTCCCCATCGCCGCAGAAAAATTCTGCTTTATCATTTGACCTTCGCTGTTTGGCGACTCAAACGCCTTTGCTGCGTCAAATCCTGGAACGGAAAAAACCTTTTTTCGCACTTGTCCTTTATAGTATTCGCGCTGAAAATCCGCGTAATCTTTCAAAATCGCGTTAATTTCACTCATCGCTTTTGACGCTTTTGAAAGTCCGTCGTTTATCATGCTCACGGTCAATCCGTCGCTTTTTTGCCTTGCCACTGCAATAAGATTTGAAAGCACGCGCGTGTTCGTTTTGTTTGAGTTCGCGCTAAACGAATTCCAGAGAAACGCATTGCTCAAATCGACGAGTTTTTTGAGATTTCCGAGCGTTATGTGATTTACAGAAAATTTATAGTAGTTACACAAAAAATCGAGCGTACCTTCGTAATCTGAAAAACGTTGCCCCATGATTATGGATTTTTCGGATTCGATAAATTGCGTATTTTCAGGTGCTTTTATATCAGAAAATTTTTTGTCGATTTTGTACGGGTCTGGCGTAATAAGCGATTTTTTCACAAGAAGGTCAAAAAGATTTCTTACGCACGTGTGAAGCAAGCGATAATTTTCAAGAAGTCTTGGAAGTTCCTCTGTATCATACCACTGCGTTTTGGCATCAAGAGCGGGTAAAAGCGTGTTTGTGAAATTGCTACTACTTTCCATAGGACGAATATCGGCAAAAAAACGCGCTTTCTTGCGGGTTTTTTCCGCTTTGGATTTTGCGCGATTGAAAATACTTCCATAAAGATGTATTTTTAATGAAAAAAAACAAACAACAAGGATATTTCTTTCAATATGGCAAAAGATGAAAATGTGCAAAAAATGCGCCACTCTTGCGCGCACGTAATGGCAGAAGCGGTTCTGCATTTGTTTCCGGGAACAAAAATTGCGATTGGGCCGGCAATCGACAACGGATTTTACTACGATTTTGATTTTCCCGCCGAGGGCAAGGCGACCGAAAGCGATTTTCCCGCAATCGAAAAAGAAATGCGCAAGATTCTGGCAAGCGGCGCGGAATTTGTGCGCAAAGAAGTGAGCAAGGAAGAAGCCCTGCGCCAGTTTGCCGACCAGCCGTACAAGGTGGAGTTGATTAACGCGCTCCCTGAAGGCGAAGTCATTTCCACTTACACGCAGGAAGATTTTACCGACTTGTGCCGCGGTCCGCATGTGGCAACGACCAAAGAAATCAACGCGCAGGCGTTCAAACTGATGAGCATTGCGGGCGCGTACTGGCGCGGAGATTCTGCTCGCCCCATGCTGACGCGCATTTACGCCGTCGCCTTTCCCAAACCGAACGACCTTAAAGACTATCTGCACATGCTGGAAGAAGCGGAAAAACGCGACCACCGAAAACTCGGCGTGCAAATGGATTTGTTCCACCTGGACAGTGAAGACCCCGGTCAGATTTTCTGGCACCCGAACGGCTGGCAAATGTATGTGACTTTGCAGGACTACATGCGCAAAAAAGTGCTTGCCGACGGCTACAAAGAAGTGAACACGCCCGCCATTATGCCGCGCAGTCTGTGGGAACGCTCAGGGCACTGGGGACACTATCAGCAAAACATGTTCATTACTGAAAGCGAAAAGCGCATTTTTGCCGTTAAGCCGATGAACTGCCCCGGCGCGCTGGAAATTTTTAAGAGCCGACTGCGCTCCTACAAAGATTTGCCGCTCCGCCTTGCCGAATTTGGGCACTGTGTGCGGAACGAACCGAGCGGCACGCTCCACGGCATTATGCGCGTGCGCGGCTTTGTGCAGGACGACGCGCACATCATCTGTACCGAAGACCAGATTGAAGCCGAAGTCGCCAAATTCTGCCGTCTTTTGCTGGACGTGTACAAGGATTTTGGCTTTGATAAGCATGTGACCGTAAAACTTTCCACCATGCCCGACGACCACGTAGGCGATGAAGCCACTTGGCAGCATGCGGAAGCCGCGCTGGGAGCGGCGTGCAAGAGCGCGGGACTGGAATACGAAATCCAGCCAAAAGAAGGCGCGTTCTACGGACCAAAACTGGAATTCAAACTGTATGACACGCTCGGTCGTGAATGGCAGTGCGGCACGATTCAACTGGACTACCAGTTGCCGAGCGCGGAACGCTTGGACGCAGAATACATCGGCTCGGACAACCAAAAGCACCACCCCGTCATGCTGCACCGCGCCGTGCTTGGCTCGCTGGAACGCTTTATGGGCATTCTGATAGAAAACTTTGCCGGCGCGATGCCCGCTTGGTTTGCCTTTGAGCAAGTTGCCGTCGTTCCCGTGGGAAACGATTTTGCCGATTACGCAAAAAAAGTCGCCGACGAACTTGCCGCAATCGGAGTGCGTGCCAACGCCTATCTTGACGACAGCAACATGAAAAGCAAAATCAAGGTGATTTCAAGCGAGCACAAAACGCCGTACATTTTGGTGGTGGGCGCAAAGGAACGCGACGAAAACGCCGTGTGCGTGCGCTTCCGCGCCGACAGCGGAAAGCAACAGCAGACGCTCCCGCTTGCCGAGTTCAAGACGTACATTGCAGAAAAAATCTTGAACCACAGCCTCGTTTTGTAAAAAAACGTGCGCATTCTGATTTTTTGTGTATTTTGGAATGCGCACGTCTTTTTGCGGTTTCTTTTTTGCGCTCAAAAGGGTAAAATATGCGCATGAAATTAAAGATGTTTTTCGCGCTCGTTTTTTTCACTTTTTTTCAGATTGCGATTTTTCCTGATGAGTTTCAGGATTCTTCTTCCGTTGACGATTCAATTCAGCGGGAGTTTCTTGTCCTCATGTCAAGGCAGCGATTCAATCTCAATCCGCATACAGCAACGTATTCAAGCGAAGCGCAAATCCTCGACGCGCTTTATGAAGGGCTTTATTCTTACGACCCGCGGACGCTCGACCCGATTCCAGCCCTTGCCACAAATTGCAAAGTTTCCCGCGACAAGAAAAAACTCACGTTTACGATTCGAGAAGGCGCGCACTTTAGCGACGGCAGCGAAATTACGGCGAGCAGTGTCAGAAATTCGTGGCTTCTTTTGCTTTCAACGCCAAACGCGCCTTACGCCTCTCTTTTTGATTGCATTGTGGGAGCAGCGGATTATCGAACGGGCAAAATTTCTGAAAAAGACGTTGGAATAATCGCCCGCGATTCTCGAACGCTTGTTGTAACGCTCTTGACTCCAACGGCTCATTTTACAAAAATCATTTGTCATCCTGCGTTTTGCGTTCGCGCTTTTCAAGATAACGTTTTTTCTGGCGCATTTGTGCTTTCGGAGCGAAGCGACGAGCAGATTGTTTTGAAAAAAAACGAGCAGTACTGGGACGCAGAAAATGTCCACATTCCTTCAATTCGCATAAAAACCGACGACGACATTTCTGAAAACTCCTGGGCTTTTAACACGGGCAAAGCCGATTGGATTGTTTCCGCGTTTGACGCATCTCTCCTTTTGAATCGCTCTTCGGTGCGGCTTTCAACGATTTTTGGAACGGAGTACATTTTTTTTCGTTGCGACAGACCGCCGTTTGACCGTGCCGACATACGAAACGCACTCATTGCCGCCGTGCCGTGGGAGGAGTTGCGAAAACTCTCCTATGTGCAGGCTTCTTCCCTCGTGTACCCGCTTTCTGGATATCCAAGCGTTGAGGGGCTTACGGAAACGAGCGAAGAAGACGCGCTTGAACTCATGGAAGCGGCACGGAAAAACGCTGGAATCAAAAAAGACGAGAAAATTCGGCTCGTTATGGGGATTTTGGCTTCTTCGGAGCGACAAAAGCGTCAATTTGAAATTTTGCGTGATGCTTGGAAAAAACTTGGCGTTGAACTTGACGTAAACGCAACAAACGATTCGCGCTACATCGAAGCAATCGGGGAGTGGGACGCGGATTTGTTCGTTTATTCTTGGATTGGAGATTTTGCCGACCCTATCGCGTTTTTGGAATTGTTCCGCGACGGCTCCACGCTTAATCAAACCGCGTGGAAAAACGACGATTTTTCTTCCGCGCTTTTGGAAGCCGCGTCAACAACGGAAAGCGACGCTCGCTACAAAATTCTTTCCGAAGCAGAGCAAATTCTTCTCGACGACGGCGTGATTCTTCCTGTAAGTCATCAAGTTTCGCTTCACGCGCTCAATCCGCTCGCCGTTGGAGGCTGGTTCACAAACGCGCTCGACATTCATCCGTACAAATATCTTTTTTTGAAACATTCCTCATCGGAAATTCCAAACGTCGTGCAACATTCTCAAGTAAAAACAGAGATTTCTTGTTCTCTTCGCTGAAAATTTGTTTTAGAGGAAAAAATGGCGAGAACCTACGACGACACGATGTTCATTGACACGTTTGAGCACGAATTTACATGGCTTTCAGGATTTCTTCGGAATGTGCGCCGATTTCCTTTGCGCCCTGCCGTTTTAGACCCCGACGTGGGAAAAATGTGGACTTACGAAGCATTAAATCGAGAAGCAAACGCGCTCGCTCAAACGCTTCAAAAAGAAGGCGTTTCGCGCGGAAACGTGGTGATGACGCTTCTAAAAAACAGTCCAGAAGCCGCGTTTTGCTACTGCGGAGTTCGGAAAATCGGCGCGGTGCTTCTTACGGCAAATTTCAATCTTTCGGAACGCGAACTGTCGCTTTTGATTTCTCACAATTCGCCCGTTGCCATTATTGCCTCGACTTCGTGCGCGTTTCTTGTTTCTCGCGTTCTTTCTTCGCTTGAAACGCCTCCAAAAATTCTCGTTGCGGCAAAAGAAAAAAACGATGAGAACATTCCCAATGAATTCGTTTCTTACGAGGAGTTCGTGCGTAACGCTTCATTTGACGAGCCAAAAATCGACTTTAGACCGCATATTTATGACGAGGTGTTGCGACTTTGCACAAGCGGAACGACCGCGCTTCCAAAATGCGTTCCAATAAACGATATAAACGAAGTATTATCCGCGCACGATGTTATAATGCACTATCCGCTTTATCCATGCGACGTTACGATGAATATGACACCCTGGTTTCATCGCGGTGGAGTCCATTCTGGAGGGCTGTGTCCGTCTTTTTACGCAGGCGCAACGGTCGTTGTAATGCGCACGTTTCGTCCGCAAACCACGCTCGATTGGGTTTCTCGCTACAAAATCAATTTTTTGATGGGTTCTCCCGCAAATCTTGAAATGCTTTCGCGCTCTCAAGAGAAAAAAAATCGAGACCTTTCGACGCTTCGGGGCATTGTTACAATGGGTGCGCCGCTTTCAAAAAGCAACTGCATTCGATTTATGCAAACGCTCACGCCTCGGATTTTTAACGGCTACGGAACAACGGAAACATTTTGGAATTCGTTTTTGCGTCCGTTCGACCTTCCTGTTGGGGCGGGCACGGTGGGAAATGTGTGCTTTGATGACGACGTTCGCGTGGTGAGTTTAAAAGATGGCGCAACTTTTGAAGATACGGTCAAAGCCGACGGAAAAACTGAAGGCGAAATCATAATTCGTTCGGCAGGAAAATCGACTTTTACATACATCGGAAACGAACAGGCGGCAAAAGAAAAATTCCGCGCAGGCTGGATGTTCACGGGCGATACGGGAACGTGGGATGTGTCGGGCGTTGTTACTGTTCGCGGGCGCAAAGACGACATGATGGTTGTTTCTGGCGAAAACATCTATCCTGAGCAAATCGAACAAGCGATAAAAGAAAACAAAAGGGTTTTGGACGCGCTTGTAACAAGCGTTCCCGATTCTTTGCGTGGAGAAGTCGTTGTCGCTTACGTTGTGCCTTCGGACGATTCGCTTTCGATTCGGGAATTGGCAGAATTTTGTTCGCAAAGCAGCGTTTTGCCGTCGTACAAAAAGCCGCGTTATTTTTCGCTCGTTTCGTCGCTTCCGCTTACGGCAACGGGAAAGAAAAAGCGCAATGAAATGAAAATTCGCGCAAAAGATGATTTTTTGCACGGACGGCTCAAAAAAGTTTAGGGCAATTGGAAGGGAGGATGTATGCTTTATTATCTTGGCGGATTTTTGACGCACTATTTTGGACCTGCGCGACTTTTGCAATCGTACACGATTTTAATCGTTCTTGCGCTGTATTCGGGATTTTTTATCGTGTGGAAATCGCTTCCGAGTTTTTATTCGCGCCTTCCCCACGACCGCGGGCGAGAGTTTGCGGAGGCGGCTGCTGCTGCAAAAGGAAAACCCACTGGCTCTGGCGTTGTTTGGATTTCGGTGTTCGTTATTTTGAGCCTTGTTTTTGTTCCGCTCGATTGGGAAAAATGCGCCCTTCTTTTGTTGAATTGGCTTATGATGCTCACGGGCTTTTTGGATGATTCGAGCCGCGCAAGTTGGGGCGAGTATCGAAAAGCGTTGCTCGATTTGATTTTGAGTGTTTTGGCGAGTGTCGTTTTAACCGTGTATCTTTCAAATGCAAGCGCAGACGGCGTGATTCGGTTTTGGTTTCCGTTTTTTACGCAAACGCTCGACGTTTCTCCCTGGATTTTCGCTTCGATTTCCACCGTTATCATTTGGGCGAGTGTAAACACCACAAACTGCACTGACGGCGTTGACGGGCTTTCGTCCACGCTCGTTTTAGTGTCGCTTATGACGCTGGGCATTGTGTTTTATTTTATCCTCGGACACAAAGACATCGCAGAGTATTTGCTCGTGCCGCATATTGCCGACGGAGCGGCGTGGGCTGTAATGACGTTTTGTCTTGCGGGCGTTCTCATGGGCTACTTGTGGCACAATGCGTTTCCGAGCCACGTTTTAATGGGAGACGCGGGAAGTCGCGCCCTTGGATTTTACATTGGCGTTGGAGTTATGGTGAGCGGAAACCCGTTTTTGATTTTTGCAACAAGTTCAATCATTTTTGTGAACGGTGGAATGGGACTTTTGAAAGTCGCGCTCAAACGCTTTTTTCACATTTCGATTTTTACCACGATTCGCTTCCCGCTCCACGACCACTTTAGAAAAAATCACGGTTGGAGTCCAACGCAAGTGCTCATCAAATTTTTGATATTGCAACTGCTTCTTACCGTTGCAATCGTCGGAATCATCTTCAAAATTCGATAATGTTTCAAACGTGGTGGTTGCGTTTTTGAAAAACAACCACCAGTTTTTTCAAATATCTTGCAATTCGCCGAGTTCTTCATTTCGATTTTTGTCAAAAATGTCGCGCGTGCTGTCGGGGCGAAGATGGTGTTCTCTGAAATTCGTTGCGTTCATTGGTCTTCCAAACAAAAATCCTTGATATTTGTCTGGCTCAAAAATCGTCAATTTTGAAAGTTCTTCTTTTGACTCCACGCCTTCCATGCAGACTTTCATGCCAAGTTCATGCGCCATCTGTGTGATATGTTTTATAACCTTGCTATCGCCATCGTTTCCGTGCGTCGCTTTGTGAACGAATGTATAGTCGAGTTTGAGCGTGGTCGCGTGGAGATATTGCAAATACCGCAAATTCGAGTAGCCCGTTCCAAAATCGTCGATGTCCACGTTGAATCCGCGGTCGGCAAACGCTTCGGTGAGTTCTTGCAAGGCTTTTGCGTTGTCAATGTAACCGCTTTCGGTGAGTTCAAGCGTGATGTTTCGAGGATTTACGCCGCTCGTAATTTTTGCCGTTTCCACGTCCGAAAGAATATCGCTTCTCTGAACTTGAATGTATGAAATGTTCACGCTCATTCTAAAATCTCTTTGGATTCTGTTCCATTCGCGGCATTGCGAGAACGCCGTTTTCAAAATCCATCTTCCAACGGAAACAATCATGCCCGTGCGCTCAAGAATCGGAATAAAATCGTCGGGGTGGAGCATTCCGTAATCTGGATGCGTCCAGCGCAAAAGAGCCTCCGCGCCAATGACGTTCAAAACCGTATTGTCGCTGTCAAGGTAAAGCCGTTGCGCGTCCACGACGGGCTGATAGAAAAGTTCAAAACCAGAAAAATTGTTTTTTATTGACTCGCGAATTTTTTCTTGCAAATTGAGCGTCCGAAGATGATTTTCGTAATCGTTTGCGTTGTACGTTGCAAGCGTGTTTCCGCCTTTTTCTTTTGCGATGAGAAGCGTATAGTTGAGTTTTCGCATAAACTCCTCAAGATGCGACGAGTCATCGGAAAAAGCCAAAATTCCGCCCGAAACCGTAAACGCCACTTCGTGTCCTGGTCCTTCGTCCGCCGTGGTTCTTGCAAGTTCCCGCTTTAGGTCGTCGTAGAGCCGTTGAGCAACGAGCGCACTCATTCCCGTCAAATCCATGCAAATGAACTCGTCGGAGGAAACTTTGTACGCTTTTGTGAATCCTTTGCAGATTTTTCGGCAACATTCGCCAATCCGAGCAATCACAAGGTCGCCTGCGCGAACTCCAAATTGCTCGTTAATCATTCCAAGTTTATCCACGTCGATTTTGAGCATAAAACCAGAAACGTTGTCGGAACTCGTTTTTGTGAGCGCAAAATCGCTTCGGAGTTGAGATTCTGTCGAAAGTCCCGTGAGAATGTCGCTTTTGTCCATTTCGTTCGTGATTTCAACCGTTCCGATTATGATTTTTGCATACGGATTTGCCGTTGGCGTGAGTTTTCCGCGACTTGAAATCCAAACGGGTTTTCCAAGTTTATTAAGCCACCGTAACTCTAAATTGTGGTCTGCTTTTTTGCCATTTTTTATCAATTCGATGTCGTTTGAGAACGTTGTGCGGTCGCTCGGAACGATGATTTTTTGCAATTCTTCCATTGCGTGCGAAAATTTTTCTTGCGGAAAATCAAATACTTTTAGCGCGTTCTTTGAAATTATGTATGCGTCAGCATTTATGTCGTACATAAAAATAAACGCATCGGTGCATTGATTTATTATTCTGATTATATATTCCAACTGCTCAAGACTTGGCTCTTCAAAATCCATACGTTTCTCCATTTTGTAAAGGTGTTTGGAAACAATTGTTTCCGTTTTTAGGCTTCCTTTCTAAAAAGCCTCGTTATTGAAACTCTAGCGTGTAATCGTCTAAAAAAAGTCCCGCAATTCCTTTTAATTCTTCCGAGGCGATGATTTTTCCCGTTTCGGTGATTGCAATCAAAAGCGGGCGATTTTCGCCTCGAAACTCTTGCGCATAATTCAAAATGTCGATTTTTTTGAATGCTTCGTCTGCGCCCATCACAAGAAACGCCGTGGCGAGCGCGTCGGCAAAAATCGAGCGGGGGCAAATCACCGTAACGGACACGATTCCGTTTTCCGACGGCTCTCCCGTTTTTGGGTCTATTATGTGATGAAATAGTTTTCCGTTGTGCGAAAAAAATCGTTCATACACGCCGCTTGTTACAATGGACGTATTTTTTAGCCCTGTAAGAGAAATCGCTGGATTGCCTTCGGGATTTTTTGGGTCTTTTACGCCAACAAGCCACGGAGAGCCGTCCGTCTTTTGTCCGTGCAAATAAATGTTTCCGCCAAGATTTATAACGGCGCATTTTACATTTTCTTTTTTGAGGATTTTTTCAAGGCAATCGGAGGCGTATCCTTTTACAATTCCGCCCAAATCGATTTTTAGACCTTTGGGGATTTTCAAAAAATTTTTTCCGTTAGAATGTGAGAGTTCAACGAGTTTCCAATGCGAGTTTTTGAGTGCGTTTTTGAGAACTGCGCTTTCTGGCGGAGCGGCATCTGCGGGAAGTTCATTTTGTTTGTTATTTATGCCCCAAGCGTCCACAACCGCACCGAGCGCGGGGTCAAATGCTCCGTCCGTTGTTTCAGAAATAAAAAGCGCGGCGTTCAAAACAAACGCAAACTCGTCGCTCACTTCGATTTCGTTTTTGCCAGCATTTTTGTTTACAAAAAAGATTTCTGAATCTTCTCGGTACGGATTAAAAATCTTGTCGATTTCAAAAAGGCAATCAAATAATTTTTTGTAGATTTTTTCCGTTCCGCCTTCGTAAAGGTTTATCGTGCAAATTGTTCCAAGTATTTTTTGAGATTTTGCTTCGATATTTTTTTTGCAAGAGAAAATCGAAAAACTCAAAAAAATCGTAATGAGCAAAAAAAAGCGCGATTTCGCTTTTGTCATAAATCCAAAACCTCCGTTTTTAGAGCAATTCTATTTTAAGCCGAAAGTGCCAAATTCGCAAATGTTGCGCGAAAGTTGTGCGTTGGGACTTTTTGTTTTTGCGAGAATTTATTGATTATGCTGTTTTTTTTCTTCTATAATAAAGTCGTGAAAATGGTTCTTATGGGAACAGGCACGAGTCACGGCGTTCCTGTTATTGGCTGTAAATGCAAAGTGTGCCTTTCTGAGCGCACCGAAGATAAACGAATGAGGTGTTCGGCTCTTGTGTCGTGCGGGGAAACTCGCATTGTGATTGACACGGGTCCAGAGTTTCGGATTCAAGCTCTCAAATACGGCTTGAGTCGCCTTGACGCGGTTTTGATTACGCACAGCCACGCTGACCACGTTCATGGACTTGACGACATTCGCATTTTTAGCCATACGCGCCCTGATGTTTACTATTCGTCGAATGCGTCTGCTGAAACGGCGGGAGCGGGATTGCCGATTTTTGCAAATGCAACAACCGTTTCTGATTTGCGCGACCGTTTTTCATACGTTTTTCACCCCAAAGTGCTTGGTGGCGGGCTTCCAAAACTCAATTTGCAAGAATGTGAGTCTTTTTGCGCAAAAAATCCGCTGAAAATCGGAACGGTGTGCGCCGTTCCCATTCCCATAATGCACGGACCTACAAAATGTTCGGGTTGGCTTTTGTGGGAAGACGGAAAAAAAAGCGCGATTGCGTATCTCACCGATTGCAACAAAATTTCTGACGAATCTTTGGAAGAAATAAAGCGCACGGGGCAAGAAATCGAGCATTTGGTGATAGACGGGCTTCGCGTGGAGTTACATTCAACGCATTGTTCTTTTAACGAAGCGATGAGTTACGCGGAGCGAATTGGCGCAAAGCACACTTGGATTACGCATATAAGTCACGACCTTTTTCACTTTCAGATTCAGTCGTATCTTGACCGTCGTCTGCCTCATTTTCCGCATCTTTCAAACATCGTTTCGCACGGAGGGAGCGTCAGCCCTTCTTACGACGGACTCGTTCTTTTGGCAGATTAAAAGTGTCGCTTTTCCAAAATGACAAAAAACGATAAAATGTCAGAATGAATGTTTTAGTTGCGCTTTGTCCCGTTGGTTCTGAAAAAATTGTCGGAAACGAAATCAAATTACTCGGCTACACGCTCGATACTTCTGCAAAAAATGTGGCGGGGCGCGTTTCTTTTTTGGGAGATGACAAAAGTCTTTTTCGCGCGAATCTTTGTCTTCGCACGGCAGACCGCGTGTATCTGCAAGTTTGTCGATTTCCTGCGCCCGATTTCGCCTCTCTTTTTGACGGCGTTCGCGCTTTTTCGTGGCAGGATTTTTTCAAAAAAGACGTAAAAATCGTTGTTGACAAAGTTCGCAGTCACAAATCGACGCTTTCGTCCGTTCGCTCGATTCAGTCTGTCGTCCAAAAAGCGATTTACGAAAAACTCGGCGAGGCGTGGGGAATGAGAACGCTTCCCGAAAGCGGCACGCAAGCGGACGTGCGCGTTTACATCGATTCAAACGAGGCGCAGATTCTTTTGGATTTGAGCGGCGAACCGTTGCATAAACGCGGGTACAGAACGGACGGTGGCGCAGCCCCGCTTCGAGAAACGGTTGCCTCGGCAATGCTTCAAAGTGTGCTTTGGCGAAGAAAAATGCCACTTCACGACCCGTTTTGTGGCTCTGGCACGATTTTGACCGAAGCGGCTCTGTTTGCGTATAACGTGGCTCCGGGGTTTGGGCGGCATTTTGCGCTTGAACATCTTGCAATTTTTAACGAAACAGACGCGCTTGAAACGCGGCACGAAGAAGCCGCAAAAATCCGATTTGACGTGGAATGTCGAATTACGGGAACGGACATCGATTCTGTGGCGGTTGAACGAGCAAAAAAAAATGCCGAACACGCGCTTGTTTCGGCGGGAAGAGCGTTACAAGAAATCGGCATTTCGTCGCATTTGGTGCGTCCTGATTTTGACGTTGCGGATTTTAAGGATATTGCCGCTCCTTACGAAAACGGCGTTCTTTTGATGAATCCGCCTTATGGCGAGCGTCTTGGAAGCGAAGACGAGGTGTCGAGCCTTTACCGCGATATGAAATCGCTTTTTTTGTCGTTTCCGAATTGGAAAATTGGCGTTTTGACTCCTTTTGAGCGTTTTGAAGAATGTTTGACTCTTCACTCGACGAGTAAAAAAGTGCTTCGGGCGGGAAATCTTGACACTTCGTTTTATATTTTTGACGGAAAAAACATCGGAAAGAAACATCCTTGTCAAAAAAAATCAAAAAAAATTGCTGAGGACGAATACTGATGGCAATTCTCGTTGAGCATGACAAACGCAGACACGAAATCCTCGAAAAATCGTTGGAACTTTTTTGCCGTGAAGGATACGATGACGTTACGTTTCAAAAAATTGCCGATGCTTGCGCCGTAACTCGAACAACGCTATACGTTTATTTCAAAAACAAACAAGAAATACTCGTGTGGAGTATCCGACAACTCACAACGAACATTGAATCAAAATTGTCTGAAATAACGCGCGACGACTCAATCAGCGCGGACGAATGTTTGCGCCGCGTTATGACGTGCATTTTGGGGGAGTGTTCAAATTATCACAGGCTTTTCAAAGTGCTTTTGCCGTATCTTCTTTCAATCGAAAAAAGTGGGATTCAGCCAGGCGTGCGCGTTAGGCGGCGAGTAATTCGCATAAAGCACATTTTGAGCGGCGTGATTATTCGCGGACAAAACGAAGGCGCGTTCCGTCGCGTTCCGATTGGCACTTTGAACGACCTTCTTTACAGCGCGATTGAAACGATGATGTTTAGAATTGCCGTTTTGAACGAAAACGACCCCAGTTCGCTCATCTCCGCCGTAAATCTTGCGATAGACGGAATCCTCGAAAAATAAAATAGACCTGTTCGATAATCGAATTTTTGAACAGGTCTATTGATTTTTGAAAAATGACTGTTATTTTGCCTTTTTCGATTTTTGTTTTCCGCCAGAGGCAATGCGCACAAATTCGTCGCACTTAAATTCCGCTGCATTTTTGGCTTTTTCGAGCGTCTTTGAAAGCGCGATAATTCGTTTTGCCTTTTCTTTGCCCGCTCCCAAAAGGAGAATTTCAAGCGCGAGGAACAAACTTGAATCCATCAATTCTTTGTTGAACCAGCGGATTCCGTTGTATTCGTTTGCGCCAGAAAGGAGATACGATTCGCTTGAGGTTGTGAGCCTGTTTGCAAGCGTTTCGGCAGAAATCTTTGGAGATTCTTTTGCGTCCAACTTTGGCATTTTTCCGCTTGCAAGAACAAACAGTCGCTCAAAAACGTTGTAAGTCGTTCCGTCAGAAACGCTGCTCGTTTTCAAGAACTCTGCGATTTTTCTGTGCAATGCCCATTTGAGTGCGAATCCGCCTTCCGAAAGCGAAGAAACGAGCGAGTAAATGATGGCAAAAAGCAAGCCTTCTTTTTGATAAGCAAAGCCAGTCGCAAGCAACGCTTGAACGTCGGTCGCGCCTTTCCAATCTTTTGGAAGCACTGCCGCAGGATTTCTTCGCATTATCGCTGCGATTTTGCAAATAATCGCAAGTTTTCGCTTGAACACGCCGTACATTCGTTTTTCCGACGGAAGTTTGCGAAGCCGTTTTTTGGGATTTTGATTTCGCTCCGCTTCCGCCGTTTTTATCGAAATCGAATAGAAATCCAAGAGAGGATTCTGTATGAGCGATTCAAAGTCGCTGACTCTTGCGCGTTTTATTTTTCCTTTTCTAATTTCATTCGTGCTGAGCGTGAGCGTCTGGACCGCCCGCTCGAAGTCCTCGGAAATCACCCGTGAGAACGAGTCGTAAAGCTCCCTGTAGTGCAGTTCCTGCCATGCAATCTCCAGGTCGGCGATTCCCCGCCCGTCAAGGAACGAGCAGAGCGTGGCGAGTTTGCCGTCAACGTCCTGCTGCTGGCGGAACTCAAGGAGAATCTGCGCCTCAAAGCCGTTCAGGGCGACGAAAAGCCCCTGCTCGTGAACCTGCCTGCAGTTCCTGACGAACCAAAGCCCGCTGCGCTGCTCGCGGAACATCACATAGTAGTCGCCCCTCGAAGAAAGCCCCAGCCCCTCGCCCAACGTGCGCGAGACGAGCTTCTTGTCGTTGTCGCCCGGACCGGTCTTCACAGCGTACTCGCACGAGCGTTTTATCCAGCCGTGGGCGCGGTCGTACTTGTTGTTGTAGAAGACGAGCGAATATTCCGAGCCGCACCGGTTCGAGTAGGCGAACACGTTCTCGTTCACGCCGCCGTCGCACCACACGTCGTAGAAGAGGAAGTCCTCCACGCCCGAAAATAGGTACCGCCTGTGCATGAGCGGAAAAATCTCCCGCCTGTGCCTGTCGATGAGGTACTGGTCAGGCTCCTCGTCGCGGTACGCCCGGACGTACTCCATGCCGTACTTCTCCTCGAATCCCTCCAGCTGCCCGTGCCCGAACATCGGAAGGCCCGGCATCGTCACCATGAGCGTGCACACGCCGAAATACTTGTCGCCCTTGCCGAACTGGGCGACGGCGGTCTCCTCGTCGGGATTGTTCATGAAGTTCACGTACCGCTTGAGGACCTGCGGGTCGAACTGAATCGTGTTCTTGACCGTCGCGCGATACTTGAAGTTCTCCTCCTTCTTGAGCATGTTCATGAACGCGGAGTTGTAGACGCGGTGCATCCCGAGCGTGCGCGTGAAGTAGCCCTCCATCATCCAGAAAGCCTCCGCCAAAAGCAGCGTGTCGGGGACCTCGCGGGCAACGCGGTCAACCACCTCGCGCCAGAACTCCTGCGGAATCGCGTCCTCGAACTGCTGCGCCGTGAGCGCGAATTCCGAGCGGGTCGCGATGTCGCCGCCCTTTCCAGGCTCCGGGTACCAGAGGCGCTTGATGTGCTTCTTCGCCAAGACCATCGCCGCGTCGAATCGGATGATGGGGAAGTTCCGCGCCACGTGCAGGATTTTCTGCATGACTTCCTCGCGCGCCGCCGGATTCAAAAAGTCGATTTGCGCGGTGTCGTTCCAGGGCATTCCCGTGCCGTCGTTCCCGTGGTAGATGTATCTCGTGTCGCCCGTCGCCGTGTCCACGCGCTTGAACACAACCGCGCAGTCGTTCTTTGAGTAGTAGTGGTCCTCGAGGTAGATCGCCACGCGGGAGTCGTGGCTCAGGTTCGCGCCGTTGAACGTGTACTGCGGGAACGGGTTGTCCCGCCGCTGCACGAACAGGTCGGGCTTCTCCACCACCCACTTCGCGTCCATGCCCGTGTGGTTCGGCACCATGTCGCTCGCAAGCCGAATTCCGCGCTGCCACAGCCGCGTCCGAAGGTTCTCGAGCGACCGCCAGCCGCCCAAATTCTCGGCAATCTCGTAGTCCTCAAGCGAATACGCCGACGCCGCCGCCTCGGGGTTTCCGCACATCTGCTTTATCGTGCGGCTCGCCTGGCTCCGCTCCCACAATCCGATGAGCCACAGCGCGGTGAAGCCCTCGTCGCGCAAAAGGTCAAGCTCCTCGTCAGGAATTTGGTCGAGCCTGTGAATTTCCCTGCCGTACTTTTTGGAGAGCTGGAAGAGCCACACGAGCACGGTCTTCGCCATCAAGACGACCTTGGGCATCCAGTCTGAGTCGGCGGAGAACCGCTCGTACTCGCGCATGAGGTAGTCGTAGTTCGGCGGCGACATATCGGGGCTGCCGCCGTTCGTCGGATGCCACTCCGGCTTCCATTCCTCGCTCAAAATGTCCATGCCGCCCAAAAGCCGCCTGAGCCAGTAGTCCTCGCCCTCTCCGTCGCCGGGAAGGAAGAGCTCCGCCCAGTGGACTCGAACGTAGTCGAGCTGCTGCTGGAGGTTGTCGGGGGCATAGGCGACAGGCTCCCTCAGGAACGAAATCAGGTCGTGCCCGAACGTCCCCCAGTAGGGAAGCTTCTTGAAGTACGCCTGAATCTTGCTCCACATCGCCCCGAATTTCGGGTTCTCGCGCAGGTTCGTGTCGTCAAAGAGAATCTTGAAGGGGCGGAACGCGGGGTTCTCGTTCGCAAGAAAGAGCATGACCATCTCCTCAAGCGTCTGCTCGCGGTTCGTGCGCACCCGCCCCGTCTTCCGCTCGGTCATCTCGGTGTTCAGGTAGTCCTCCACCGAGCACTCGCCCCTGTAGACCGCCGTGGGAGGGAACTCCTGGGTGAACTCGACGATGAGCCGCTCCACCTCCTCCGCGCCGAATTCGGCGTTCAGGTCGGAAATCAGGTCCTTGAACGCCGACGGGAATTTTTGTCTTCTATATATGTAGCACGCGAGGTGAAAAATCTCGTCCAAAAGCCCCATAGCGTTGAGCATTCCTGCGGAAACCTGGGTCTGGTTCTGGCTCGCAAGGTACTTGTTGAACCTGACGGCGAACGTCCGCACCGCACCGATGTTCGCCAGAATCACGTTTCCGCTCGACTGGTACAGCTCCGAGCCGAAGCCGCAGGCATCCCTGACCGCCCTCGATATATGGAACTCGTTGTAAGAATATTTCATTTTTTCCTCCATTTTTCTGGATTTTTGAATTAGTCTGCTTCACACGAATCGTGAATCGTAGCGATTTTTTTGATTTTTGAGCACAGTTTTTCATTTGACGAAAGCGAAGAAACCGTTGCAGGAAGTCGCCACGTCCAGTTGAAGTCGCTCACCGTGCCTGGAATATTGATTCGTTCGTCGTCAGGATTTGTTGCGTAATATTTTTTGTCAAGATACAGCCAATCTTGCAGTGGCGGAATAAACCAGTCGCCATTTGTTTTTGCGCATTTTGCGATGATTTTTTCCGCGATTTCTGGAGAAAACGTCTGCTCAGAAAGCGGCGTTTCCAAAAGCAACGTTTCGGCGTTTCGCATTTTTTCGTTTGATTCTTCGTTCAAAAAATCGCGCACAAAAGCCCGCACCGATTCTTTTTCGTTTTCCCACCACGCGCGAATCGTTGAAGAATCGTGGACGCTCGTTGTAACAACGCTTCGCTTTTCGTGCAAATCGAGTGGCACAAACGGCTGATATTTTTCGTGCCACTTTCGCGTCCAGCGCACCACGTTCAAACTCAAAATGCCAAAATCTTTCATCACGGACGGCAGGGAAGGGGGATACGCGCCCAAATTTTCGCCACACGGAATCATTTTTGAAAATGGAATTATTGACGAAAAAATCGTTCGAGCCTGTTTTTCTTGCTCGGCGTTTTGTTTTTTCCAAGATTGCTCAAAAAGAGTCAAGAGTTTTTCCTTTTCTTCAAAAGAAAGCGTTTCCCACGCGCGGCTATTTCGGAAATTGTTTGACGGCACAAAAGCGTCGCGTCGGATTTCAATAAGAGCGCGATTTTTCCACCAAAAATCAAGCAGCAAAATGATTTCTTTTTGAATCTGCATGTCAAGATTGAATTTTGACAAATCGAGTGAAAGAAGCGTTTTATTTCCTTTGACCGACTTTTTGAAATTCCACAGTTCCTCATGTCCGATTCTGTTGCAGCACAATTCCAAAATCTCGTGCGCTTTATCGATATTTCCCGTGAGTCTAAAAAAATCTGCCGTTGGAATGTGCGGTTCTGAAAGCCATTTTACTCGCTCTTGAGAAAAGCCTGAAGCAGAAAGCATTTTTGCCGTTATCGGCGAATTGGGAAGATTTATTCCAAGTTCCGCCGTTTTATCTTCCTCTTTTATTGTCCAAAATCTAAAAAAACCTGGCAAATGGTCAAGCCTGTACGCATCAAAAAAACGCTCGGAAACGGAAAGTCGCCTTTTCCACCACGCAAAATCGTCTTTTTTTTGCGCTTTCCAATCGTAAATGGGAAACCCCCAATTTTGCCCCGTCGGATTGTCGCCGTCAGGCGGACTTCCCGCCCTGCCGTGCTTTACAAAAATATCGCTTCGCGCCCACACGGCGCACGAATCTTCGTTCAAAAGAATCGGAATGTCGCCTTTGAGAGAAACGCCCATTTTTCGAGTTTCTGCCACCGCTTCGGAAAATTGTCTAAACGCAATGAGTTGCTCCCAAGCGTAAAAAAAATTCAACTCGCGCAGTTCTTCATTGTCCCAAAGCGCACGAATTTCGTCTTTTGAAAGCGAGCGATATTTTTCTTCCCATTCTTTCCAACTTTTTTGAGCGTTCAATTCTTTGAGCGTTTTGAAAACGCAATATTCTGGAAGCCAATCTGAAAATTGCGAAATGAACGAATGAAATAGGTCGCATTTGTCTGGGATTTCTGGAATCGAAGAATACGCAAGTCGCCTGAATATTTTTTTGAGCAACGATTCTTTGAGAAAAAGGATTTTTTTGTAATCAAAACGGCTGTCGTTTTTGAGAGAAAGAAATTCTTTGTAGATTTTTGCGGCTTCTGCGTCGCTTTCGATTACGATTTGAAAAGCGGTTGCTTTTGAAACATTGATGTAAATCGGATGAAGCGCAAACGCACTCAAACTTGAATAGGGAGAAGAGTGAACGCCCGTGTCAAGAACGGGAAGCAACTGCACGATTTTGATTCCGCATTTTTTTGAAAACGCCACAAAATCCGTAATGGCGGTATATTCTCCAATTACGGGAGAATCGTCCGTCCGAAGTGCTCCCAAAGGAAGCGCAATGCCCGTCTTTCTTTCGATTTTCATGAAAGCAATTATACCACGGAATTTTGTACCGTGGCATAAAAAGTGAACAATTTTTCAAAATATAAAGAAAATCAGTTCGGAAATTTTGGCGTAAAAGCAACGCTACTTTTTGTTTCCGTTTTCATTTTCGCTATTTTTAGAAATCCATTCTGAAACGAGCGACTCGTATTCTGTGTATTTTTCAAATTTATTTGAAAGCGAAAGGTCTCGCGTTGTTGAATACCAAAAAAGTGCGTAAGAATCCGCGTCCAAATCCGCCTTAAAATGAAACGAAATTTTCGCTTTTTCAGCATTCCACTCGTATTGTTCTTCTGACAGTTTTTTTCCTTCGTAGAGAACGAGTGGCGCGGGACACACGTTTTCAGGAAGAACGAACTCTGGCGGATTTTTGTATTTTCCAAAAATCTCAAACGATGTTGCGTTTGAATCAAGGTCGATTTCGCCCGTTTGCGCGTTGTAAGAAAACGGCGAATCGTTTTGAATGGACGCGCCGTCCGCGCGGATTTCCGTAACGCTTTCAAAAATCACGGTCGTAAAGATTTTTCCGCTTTCGCTTCGCTCCGTTTGGACAAACGTAATGCCTTCTTCCGACGTTTTGTTCGTTCGGCAAGAAAACGCTGAAAACGCAAAAATAAAGAGCGCGATTGAAACAAGTGAAATAGAGCGCATTTTCTCCCCCAAAAATCTGCAATATATTTTTACAAATCAAGGTGCAAATCGACGGGCGGTTCTTCTGTTGTTTCGTCAAGGACTTTTGGTCTTTTTGTTGCTCGCTCAAATGAACCATACACTGCCATTACGTCGTTGAGCGAAGTCAAATTGTACTGTTTGTTGTCGCGGCAATATTCTTTGAACGCTTCAAGTCTTTTTTCAGATTTGCTTTTTCCAGAAATGAGCGGTTCGAGTTCTTTTTCCATTTTGCACCTCTTTTTTTTGTTTTTCCACGAATAGTTTGAATCATTTTAGAACGAATATGAAAAAATAGCACGAACTTTCACGGCGAAAGTCAAAACTCAAAGCGAGTCCAAGAAACTGATTCATTTTTTCTGTCAACGGTTACCAGATACGCACGGCGGTGCTGTCCAAACGCGTCAAAAACCTGCTCTTTCCAAGAGCCGTAATTGTAACCGTATTCTTTGTGAGCGTGTCCGCAAAAAAGACTTTTGACGTTGTTTTTTTCAAAAAGCGTCAAAAGAATGTTTCGTTCGCGCGTGTCTTGCATTGTCATCAAAAAATTGCCACCCGCGTAAATTGGCACGTGCGTCAGAACGATTTTTGGTTTTGAATCGTTTTCCATTGCGTTTTTTACGATTTCGCGCTGCGTTTCTCCGAGCGTCCCGCTTCCTGAATCGAGAACGTAAAAAGTGAACGTGCCATCGGTAAACGTGTACGCACTTGAAAGAAATCCTTTCTTTTTGAGAGAAGCAAACGGCTCTTCGATTTCTTTGAAATTTTCCCACCCGTCATTGTACAAGTCGTGATTTCCCAAAACTGAAAGATTTTTGAAATCCGAAGCCTTTTCAACGACTCCTTTTTCTTTTGCCATTTTTGCCATCGTGTCGAACATTTCGTTGAGTTCTCTAAATTCGTGCGCCCGCCCGCCGTCTCCATTATCTCCCAACGAAATCACAAATCGCGGCTTTTTTCCTTCGTCCTCCGTTTCGCCAAGGAGTTTTGTGAATAATTCCAAAAACTCGTCTTTGTGGACATCGTATATTTGCGCACCAATATGAGGGTCGGTTATTAGCATAAAAGAATACGTTTGCGGTAACGTCGAAAATTGGGGAAGCACTTCGGGGCAAACATCTTCAATCAAGGGGAGAGAGTCGGCGCGAGACTCAACGCTTTCTTCTCCAAAGAGAAAAATGTACCAACCGTAATTACAAGAGCAACAGATAAGCGGTAAAAGCAGAATCAAAAATCGAATTTTAGAACTCATAATTCACCACCAATCTAAAAATCAAACCTTCAAGGAGCGGTGGCGTTGTAAATTGGTCGTTCATGCGAAATTGCACCTCGCCGCCAAATCGAAATCCCGAAAAAAATCCTTCGAGTATTTTTTTTCCCGTTCCAAAAATGTAAGTCGGGTGAGGAAAAAGCGGATAACGGTAAAAATCGTGCGTTCCCGCTCTAAGATACGCGCTCCAACCGCTTTGCCAGTTTTTTTCGATTCTGATTGTCATTGCAAGCGATTCGTCTGTCAAAATGCCGCGCCAGCCTGAAATTGCGTATAAATCCGTGATTTTGATTCCAGCCGCCCACTGACCTGCAAACAAAAATCCGCGTTCGCTTATAATTCTGAATTCTGTGTTGAAATAAAGGTCAAATTCAAACGCAAGGTCAAATTGCCACTGACAATGTTGCAAAAATCCAAATCCGAGTTGAATGTCCCACGGGTGGTCAAGGTCAAATCGCCAACGTTCGGGAAAATACGAAAAAAGCGTTGAAAAATCTGCCGTGTCTTTTGAAAACTCAAATCCGCCTGCCGCCTCTGCCGTGTTCCAAATCGCGCCGTATTCTGAAGAAAAAAAAGTCGTTTGCCCTTCGATTCCGCGCTCCGTTGAACGCGAAACGGAAAATCCAACGCTTTGCTCTGGACGCGGAATGTCTGAAAAAGAAAGCGCGTCAACTGAAAACAAAAAAAGAATGGCAAAAAAAACGCACAAAAACGAGAATTTGGGACATTTTTTAAGGATTTTGAAAAAAATCATAAGTTACCGTTTGTTCGATAATTCTAAATTTTATCGACCTAGCCCCCGCTCGTCAATTCGTTTTACGCGGTCTTTACGCGAATGAGCGAATAGGGCGGAATTTCTTTTCCCGTGTAAAGTGCGCTTTCGTGGTCGGCGTTTATCCAATTTTGGAGCGCGAACGAACGCGGGTCTACAAAATCGTAGTCATTTTCCAAAAGAATTTGAGTTGGCGCGGAGGGAGAAACGATTTCGATTTGCGTACCAGATTTTACATGATTCAACGCGCGAATGTGAAACGCTTTCCAGCCTTCTTTTCTTTTTGCGATTTGAACGTTTTTTTCAGGATGCGCTGCGCGATTTCTTTCTTCGGCTTTTCGCGCTTCAACGTGCATTTTTTTTAGATTTTCCGCATCGCTCAAAACGATTTCTTCGCCGATGTTCCGAGCCGCGTTTTCTTCATTTTGCGGAATTTCGTTTTGAACGAGTGCGGCAAGCAAATACGGAGAATCGCTTTCGCCTGAAGACGTTTCGTTTGCTTTTGCGCGTGAAAAATAAAATCCTGTTGTTCCTTTTCTGTGAGCCACTTCGTCGAGCGAGCGCACAAACGGCGTGGCTTCTTCTTTTGAGATTTTTCCTTCCAAAGCGTCCAATGCTTTTCTGTATGCGCGAGAAACGAGAGCCACGTAATACGCGCTTTTCATTCGCCCTTCGATTTTTATCGCGTCAATTCCCGCTTTTTTCATTTCTTCCAGATGGTCAATCATTTTCAAATCTTTTGACGAAAGAATCGCCGTAAAATTCTCGCCTTCAAAAACGGGAAAATATTCGCCTTTTCGCTCTGATTCTTCCAAAACAAGCGAAGCACTTTCTGCAAGATTTTTTGCGTCCGCTTTTACATCAAAGTTCCAGCGACAAGCGTGCGTGCAAAGTCCCGCTTGCGCACTTCGGGCGGTGAGATACGCGCTCAAAAGGCAACGCCCGCTGTAGGCAATGCACATGGCTCCGTGCGCAAAACACTCAAGTTCCATTTCTGGAACTGCGTCTTTAATCCGTCGGATTTCGTTAAGAGAAACTTCTCGGGCAAGCACAACGCGGTCAAATCCCAAATCTTTGTACATTTTGACGGCTTCGCTGTTTGTGCAAGACGCTTGAGTCGAAAGATGCAAGCGAGCAGACGGAAATTCTTTTTGAAGCAAACGAACCAACCCCAAATCTTGCACAATAAAAGCGTCAATCGGATACGCTTTGAACTCGTCCAATCGGCGGCGAAACGAATCGAGGTCGCCTTCGTGAAACGCAATGTTGAGAGCGCAAAAAAGCCGTTTTTTTGGAAATTGCGCTTTGATTTTTTTTACGATTTCGGCATCTTTTGCGTAAAAATTGTCCGCTTTTGCGCGAAGCGACAGTCCATTCATTCCAAAATACGCCGTGTCCGCTCCGTAAGCGTATGCGTAAGAAAGTTTTTCGGCGTTTCCCGCAGGACACACAAGTTCCATTTGATTTTCCTCTTTTTTATTCGATTTCTTTTCGCGTTTTTACGACCGCTCCGATTTTTTCAACGGCGAGATGAGATTCGCTCAAAAATTCGTCAGCCATTTGAAAAAGGGGCATCATTCCTTTCCAAATGTCGAGTGTACACGGAATGTGAGCGTCGGCGCACAACGCTTCAAATTTTTCCGCTTCGTCCATAAAAAGTTCTTTTTCTCCCATTTGAATGTATACGGGTGGGAACGATTCGAGTTGCTCTTTTTGGGCGAGAATGGGCGAAATCGCGTATTCGAGCCGCTTTTCTGGAGGCGCGTACATTTCAACGGAAGCGAGAATTCCTGAAGCCACAAACACTTCGTCGGATTTTCGCCGTGATTTGAGCGCGTTCGATTGCTCCGAAAGGTCGAGCCACGGCGAAAAAAGCACGATTCTTGAAAACAGTTTTCTAAATTGCGGCTTTAAACTCAAAAAAAATCCCAGCGCGATTGACGCTCCGCTCGTGTCGGCGGCAAGGATAAAATCCGTTTTTTCTCCTTCGTTGATTTCTTCCGAAAAATGGTCAACGATTTTCTTAAAAACGTCTTGAATATCGTTTACAGCGCACGGAAACTGATGCGCGGGCGGCAAGCGAAATTCGGGAAGGACGGTTTTGCACGAAAACGCATTTGAAAGCGAAGACGCAAATGCGCGGTGGGATTTTCTGGAACCGCCAATAAAAGAGCCTCCGTGAACGTACATCATAAGGCGATTTTTTGCGTACATTTCTGGAGTCAAAATGTCGCACGGAATTGAGCCAATCACGATTTCTTCTTTTTCGACTCGATTTGGAAGAAAAACTTCGGAAAATTCTTCGTCAACTTTCTCTCTATAATACGAAACTTCGCTTTTTGGTTGAAAATGAAAAACTTTGAGCCTTTTTATTGCGTTTTGCCGTTCTTTTGAATTACCCATGAAAAATCGCGCTGTTCAAAAATGTTTGTTTTTAAGAACAGTCTCCTTTTAAAAATTTGCAAGATTTTTAAGACGTTTGCCAAAAAATCTGCGGACTTTGTGAAAAAAATGATAGTCTTTTCTCACAAAGTCAAATATAGCAAAATTTTGCCCGCTTTGCTATGCTGTCGATATGCCAATCAGAATCCAATCAGACCTCCCCGCGCGGAGCGTTCTTGAAAAAGAAAATATTTTTGTGATGACGGAAAAACGCGCCTCTACGCAGGACATTCGACCGCTCAAAATCGCAATCGTAAATCTTATGCCCACAAAAGAAACGACGGAAACGCAACTGTTGCGCCTTTTGGGGAACACGCCGCTTCAAATCGATATTTCGCTCGTTCGCATGGAAAATCACGAATCTTCTCACGTAAGCGCGGCGCATCTTGAGCGGTTCTACATTCCTTCGCGAGAAATTTTCCTCCACAAGTACGACGGCATGATTATCACGGGCGCGCCTGTGGAGCAAATGCCGTTCGAGGACGTTGATTATTGGAGCGAATTGTGCGACATCATGGATTACGCACACGAAAATGTTTTTTCGACTCTTTGCATTTGTTGGGGAGCGCAAGCGGGATTGTATCATAATTACGGCGTAAAGAAAATTCCGTTAGAAAAAAAACTTTTTGGCGTTTTTCAAAATCACAAAGTCGCCCAAGCGGAGCCGCTCCTTCGTGGATTCGACGATTTTTTTCCAATTCCAACGAGCAGGCACACAACGGTGAGCAAGGCGCAAATTCAAAAAATCGTCGATTTGCAAATTCTTTCTGAAAGCGACGCGGGAGAAATCACGCTGTGCAAAAGTTCGGACAATCGCTCGATTTATATGATGGGACATTTGGAATACGACACCGACACGCTTGCAAAAGAATTTTGGAGAGACAAAAAGCGAGCACTTCCGATTGACGTTCCACAGTTTTATTTTCCAAACGATGACCCAGCACTTCCGCCAAAAAACAGGTGGCGAAGTACCGCGCATCTGTTTTTTTCAAACTGGCTCAATTATTACGTTTATCAAGAAACGCCGTTTGATTACACCGAAGACAGTTGGTTTTATTCGATTTAGGAAGGGGCAAAACTCAGGCTTTACAAAACGGTAATCTGGCAACTTTTCATTGTTTCAAGCGCGGCTTTGTGCTTTTCGACCGTTACGCCAGCGCAACAATTTGAATCAACGCAAATTTCTGTTTCTGGAAGGAACGCTTTGAGCAAAAGCGCGTTTGAAACGACGCAAATGTCGGTGCAAAGTCCGCACAATTCAATTTTGATTTCCTCGGTTTCCGCGATTTTTTTGATTTTTTCGGCAAGTTCAATCGAAGCAAACGTCGGTTTGTCGATTATGTTTTTTTCGTCCAAAAGCGCGACGATTTCCGCGCGGATTTTCCAGCCGTCCGTTCCACGAATGCAATGTTTTACGGGAAGAATCCGCCCTTCGCGCGTTGAAAGATAATCTTCTTCGTGCGTGTCGCGCGTGGCAAAAATGTTTTCCTTTTTATATTCGCAGATTTTTTTTGCAACGTTTCCAACGATTTTTTGCGATTCTTTTGTTCCGAGTGCGCCGTCTATAAAATCATTTTGCATATCAACAACGACGAGAATATTTTTCATAAATGCCACTCCTTGAGATTTTTTGATATTCTATAACAAAAAAATACTTTTTGTGGAGGATTTTATGAAAAAAACAAATGCAATGCGCCTGCTTGAGAGCGAAAAAATCGATTACGAATCTTTTTCTTACGAAGACGACGGCGAACACGCGCTTTCACACGGAGCGGCGGAAAAAACGGCAGAAAAATTGGGAATTCCGCCCGAAGCGTGTTTTAAGACAATCGTTATGCGCGACGAAACCAAACGGATTTTTGTGTTTTGTCAAAGCGCGTCAAAGGAGATAAATCTCAAAAAGGCGAGAAATGCAACGGGTTCAAAAGAAATTGCGCCCGTAAAAAGCGAGGAACTGCTTTCGTTGACGGGGTATGTTCGGGGCGGGTGCAGTCCGCTTGGAATGAAAAAGCATTTTCCGACTTTTATTGACGAAAGCGCGCTTTTGCTTTCAAAAATGTATGTGAGCGCGGGCGTTCGCGGAATGCAACTTGCGCTCACGCCTGCGGATTTGGTAAAAGTTACAAAAGCCACGGTCTGCGACCTCGCGCTTTGAAAAAACGAGGGAAAACCCTCGTTTTTTGTGTGTTATTTTTGAAGTAGCGTAAAAACGCCGTCCGTTTCGTCGAACGCAACGCCAACATCGTCTTTGTCCGTGGGAAATTTGCCTTTTGCAAAAAAATCTTCCGTAAGACGTGCGTAATACCGCGCCACACCGTCGTTCGCTCTTCGCTCCAAAAGAGATTGAAAATCCAAAAGAGCGGAATCGTAATCGCGTTGTTCAAATTTTTTGAGAGCAATCCGCCAGTCTTTCATATAGGAAATATCTTCCTCAGAGGCTTCCGATTTTTCTGAAATGAGTTCATAAAGACGAAGCGGAGTTTTTACGTTTACAACGCGAACGCGGTCGAGCGGACGCACCAAAAATCTGTCGCCGAGCAGTTTTTCCGTATGCTCGCTGATTAAAATGCCACCCGTGGAATATTGCTTGTTCACGCCTTCAAGTCGGGAAGCCAAGTTTACATTATTTCCCATCATTGTATAGTTCTTTTTGTTTTCGCTTCCCATGTATCCTGCTGTCATTTCTCCAGAATTTAAGCCTATTCGCGTGAAGAGCGTTTTTTTGTTGTTGACGAGAATCTGAAAAGCCTCGTAAAGGTCATCGCTCATGGTTTCTGGTTTTTCTTGACTTGCCACGCGCACGATTTCTTCGTTCATCAGCGTTTCGGTCTTTTTCATTTTGAGCGCGGCGGCGCAAGCGTGAACAGCGTGCGCTCCTCCTTCCATTTTGAGCGGTGCGCCAACTAAAGCGACTATCGCGTCTCCTTCATACTTGTCAACTGTACCGCTTTCGTCCATGATGATGTCGCTCATTTTCGTCAGGTAATAATTCAAAAGCGCGACGAGTTGCGTTGCCGACAAAAGTTCTGAAAACGAGGAAAATTTTTGAATGTCCGTAAACATCGCTGTCATTTCGCGCTTTTCGCCACCCAGTTTGAAACTCGACGGGTCTGCAATAAGTTGCGCCACAACCTCTTTTGAAAGACATTGGCTGAACGCATTTGTGATGAATCGTTTGTCGTGTTCGCTCGAAAGAAATCGAATGAGCGTTACCACAAGATACGAAGAAATTGCGATGAGCGCAGGAGTTACTGCGGGAATGTAGATTCCGCGCGTTTTCATAAAAAACGCTGGAACTATGCAAACGATGAGCGTAAAAACGATACCGATGACCGCTTGTATCCATGCTTTTTTTGCAGGTGCAAATCCAATCAATAAAAGCGAAAGCACGAATGAAATAAGTGCAGGCTGCCACCAATCAACGATTTTTATAAAATCTTGCGTCATAATTGTATTATACACGTTTGCGTGTGTACCAACATTTGGATATGCGCGTTCAAACGGCGTTATGCCGAGGTCGGTTGTTCCGCTTGCGGTGTTTCCGATTATGCAAAACGAATCAGAAAACGCTTCTTTTTGACGATTTGACGCGGAATTGTATACGGAACATTCGTTATTGAGCGTGTCAAAAATCTCGGAAAATCCTGCCGCCAATTCTTGCGCACTTTCTTGAAAATAATCGAGATTTTCTTGAAGAAACGCTCCAATTTCGTCAAAAGAACTTCCTTCAGAAAATGCAAAAACCTCTTTGAAAAACTCCGCTCGAATTGCAAAATATTCGCTCAATTCTTCTTCGTTCATGCCGCCAGAAATTGCCGTTCCGTCCGCGTTAAATCCTGCGCATTGCGAAAGAAGGTAGTCTTTGTAGCGCAAAATCGTTTCGTATTCTTGAGAAAGATGTTCCGCTTTTGCCTTGTACGGAAGAAAAGTTCCGCCTTCCCACTCAAACGTTGCAAGCGTGTTCAAAAGCGAAGCGATATTTTCTTCCATTCTGTCCAAATCCGAGAGAAACGAAATGCTTGCGTGCCTAAACGAATCTTGAAAAAGCGAGTGCTTCCAGTTCACAAACATTCTGCCTGCGTTGTCGAGCGGAATTGTTATGTCTTTTTTTTCTCCGTCGATTGTTGCGCCCAAAAGTTTGAGTTCGCGTTTTTCTCTGACGATTTTTTCGGGCTGTATTATAGAAAGAAGTGGCGCAAATGAAAGTTGCGCAAAATAAGAGCCGTGCCTTTTTGAAAGAAGTTCAACTCTGCGCCGACTTCCGTCTGGGTCTATAAAAACGTTTGTAAATCCCGCGCCCGAAGCGCACTGTATAAACGGATAAAAAGCGGGCGAAAGCGCGTTTTCTATTTTTGAAAATTGTGCCACGTCATTTGGATTTTCCCAATTTATTTTTTTTAATGCAGAAAAATTTTTGAAACGGTCAAAAATCGTTTGCTCTTCTTGCTCAAGCGCGTTTTTGACGTTTCCCGCAAAAATTAAGTTTTTTTCGTCCTCTGCCAAAAACGAAAATCTTGAAATCGCGTAGGAAATTTCATCTTCACTGTAATCAATGTCAAGATTTGACGTGTTCACTGTGAGCCAGGCGTTTCCAAAAAATTGAATCGAGGAGGCAAAAAGCGAATCGTTGTCGCGGTACATCGCTTTTTGAATTGCGTCAAAAAAATCGCTTTCTTCTTGAAAAAGTCCGAGGGAAGAAAAAACGGTTGCCACGGCTTTTTGCGCGTCAGGGCGCGCAGAAAGATTTGACGGCGAAAGGAATTCAATATCGAAAACGGCTGTTTTTGCGCCAAGTTCTTTCATTCTGATGAGCGTGTTTGCCCAAACGTCGCGACTCCAAGGCCACGGACCTACGGCTTCAAGCGACGGATTGTCTATGTCAACGAGCAAAATTTCGCTCCGAGTTTTTGGGTCGTCCTTTAATGAAAGCAAAAGGTCGTACACGCGAAGGTCAAATTTTTGCAAAATTCCAATTGTGGCTGCCAAAATCCAAAAAACGGAAACTAGTAAAATTGCGAGTTTGTCTGCGATTTTTTTAATTTTTTTCATAGTCAAAAATTTTAGCATAATGTATAATCTTTTGAAATTGACTATTTCTTCTCTTTCTGATTTTTTTAGAAAGTTTTTAGAAAAATCTAAAATTATTGAGGGATTATGAAAAACAAAATTCTTGTTTTTTTTCTTGCTTTTTTTCTTGCTTTTTTTTGCGTTTCTGCTTGGGCGCAGAGTTCTGAAAAACTTACTGAAATAATTTCGTCTGAAACCGTTACGGTTGGACAAATTGCGTATCTTGCAGGAACGTGCGGGCAAGGTTTGGACGAAAACGAAGATTACGACACCGCGCTTGCTTTTTTGAAAGACAAAGGAATCGTTTCTAATGCTCTTGAAGCGCAAGATGAGGCGACGGCTTCGATTGCTGCAAATATTTTTATGAAAAACGCGGGAATTTCTGGTGGGCTTTTTTATAGAATCTTTGGGTGCGACCGATACGCTTTCAAAGAATTGAAAAATATTGGATTGATTCCGCAGACGGTTGACCCCGATATGAAAATTTCTGGTCGGGATGCGATTTCGATTTTGAACGATACGCTTGATTATGCAAAAGATTAAATCTCTGGTTATTTTTTAAGGTTTTATTAAGGTTAGAAAACAACAATGAAAAAACAATCTATTTTTATTGCATCGATTTTTTTGATTTTCAGTTCTTTTTCGTTTGCGTTTGAATGGGGCGGACTTTTGTCCGTTGGAGAAGAACTCTACAACGGACAATCGGAATCTCTGTTTGATTTTGACACGAATAGTTCAGAATTGACTGTTGACGGAAAATTGTGGCTCAAAACGCCTTTTGATGATAGCGGGGAAAATTATTTTATTGCCGAGGGAACGTATAATTTCCAATATTCGAGCATTGCCGATGAAAGCGACAACACGCAATATTTGGATATTGACCTTTTCAAACTCGCGCTTTCAAAAGAAACGGGTAGCGGAAAAATCGATTTTGCTTTTGGTCGATTTTCTTTTTCAGATTTGAGTTCTGTCGTTTACGCGCAAAATGGCGATGGTTTTCTTGCAAAACTTGCTTCGGAGCAGTTTTCGATTTCTGCATACGGTGCGTACACGGGGCTTTTGAATGGACGAGCGGTTACAATGCTTTCCGTTGGCGATGACGATTCATTTGATGAAGACGAAGATAAATTGTATCAACTTTCCGAGAAATTTGCCGCTGTAAGTCTTTCTGCGTCGTTTCCGAATATCGTTGGAAATCACGAAGCAACGGCAGAGTTTTTTGGAGCATTTCGGCTTGAGGGAGATTCGTATAATCGGTTTTACGGCACACTCGCTCTAAACGGACCTATTTTGTCGTCGCTTTTTTACAACGTTTCTGGAACGCTCGGTTACAAAAATTATTCTGAAGGCGATATTTCTGACCTTGGATTTTTGTTGCAAGGAAGCGCGACTTATTATCCAGAATTCAAAAATTCATCGGCGGGGCTTTCTGCAATTTATGCGTGTAAGCGATTTACCGGTTTTACGAGTCAAACTGCCGTAAATGCGCAAACGGAATTGCAGTACAACGGACTTTTGAAAGCGGGCGCATTCGGTTCAATAAAACCCATCGAAAAATTGCTCGTTTCGGCTTCGGCGGATGCTGTTTGCGTGTACGAAGAGTTGGCAAATAACGCAGAAAATGCTTCGGGAGATTTTGGTTTTAGAGGGCTTCAATTTGAGTTTTCTGCAAATTGGATGCCACTTTCCGACGTAAGTTTTGGATTTTCGCTTACGCAGTTTTTGGACACTGACAAAACTGGTGGCGATATGAGCAAAACAACGTTCGACATAAAAGCTTCGATTTCGTTCTAAGAAAAATAATCTGATTTTATGGAGGAAAAGTATGAAAAAATTGCTTTTTATGACGGCTCTTGCCGTGGCAACTGTTTCTTTTTTGTTTTCGGAAACAGAGCAGATTTCTGCTGTTGTTACAAAGACGAGCGGAAAAGTTGAGTACATGACAGATGGTTCGTGGAAAACGCTTTCTCAAGGAATGAAACTTGAAAAAGGAGCGGTAATTCAAACGGGATTTAAATCCGAGGCGGAACTTCAAATAAAAGGTTCAACTGTTTCGATTTCTCCGCTTTCACGGCTGACGCTTGAGCAAATTGTGGCAAAAGAAGGCAAAGATGAAACTCGGATTTTTCTTGACACGGGTTCTATTCGCTCGAACGTCAAAAAAAGCGACGATAGGGCAGTGGGATTCAAAGTTCGTTCACCTGTTGCAACGGCGAGTGTGCGCGGAACGGAACTTTCCGTTACAAATCACATGCGTTCCACGGACGTAAAAACGTATTCTGGAACGGTTGCCGTTTGGAAAAGCCGCGCAAAAGGAGCGGAAGTTGCTTCGGCAAGCGAAGATAATGCTCCTGCGGTTCTTCCTGGAGCGGGAAATACGCCGAACGACATTGCGGGTGACGGAGCTCCAAAAAGCGCGTTCACGGTTTCAAAAGGTCAAAGCGCGGAATTTAAAAATAACGGTGCGGTTTCGACTCCAAAAAATCAGGCGGCTCATGCGGCATTTGGCATGAATGGACCTCAGAGTGCTGGCGCGGCGGAAAGAGAAGCTCCTGGCGGTGGCGAGCGTCCTTCTCGTCCTGCTCCCGCTGCGGTAGGAACAAACAACAATGGCAAAAATCAAACGGGAAGCATTTCTGTTTCTGTTGAGTGGGAAGACTAGCTCAAAATAAAAAATCACAAAGAACCCGATGAAAAAATCGGGTTCTTTGTTTTTGTTGGAATGAGAACTAAAGAAAATGACAACATCTTTTGGAAAAATTGCGGCAATTTTTTTGATTTTTGCGTTCCTCGTGTCTGCTTGTCAAAAAAAAGAATCGCAAAACGCAATGCGTGAAACCGAAGATTTTGAAAGTGTAAAAAATGGACTTCGGGAAATGGGCGATGAAGAGCGGGAGAGTCTTTTTGGAAAAAAAATCGCGGTGATTTTGGGATACGGTTTTAATGACGAAGAAACCGTTTTGTCTGTTTCAAAAATGCTCGATGACGAGTTTGGACTGTGCAAAAAAAGCGCGGACGACGTGCGCGAAAATGATGGCGGAATGATAAAAATCCTTGTTTTTCCTGACGATTTTATGAAAGGCTCAAAACCGCGCGTGAGTATGCTTTCTTCGCTTTTGGAGGACGATTCGCTGCTTGGAATTGTTACGCTCGGTGCTCCAGACGGGCTTCACAAAGAAATCGCGCTTATGGCGGACAACGAGAATTTTGAAAAAATCCCCGTTATTTCCCTTTTTTCGCAAGACGACGTTTTGGCGGCGGAGGAAGCGGCGGATTTTGTAATCGACTTTGACCACGGCGCGGATTCTCTTTCAAACGAAAATCTCAATGCCGAAAACGAAATTGAACATCCGATTTTGGACTCGATTCCTCATTTTAATCTTGAAGAAACGCTCGTAAAAATCGTTCAATTTGAAATAAAAGACGGAAAAACCGCTCCGACCATTGAAAAAGTTTCTGAAATCCTTGGAAACAGAAGCGTTAGAGCGTATTTGGACAGCGCGACAAAAATCCAGTCGATAAATCATTTTACGTTTGAGTGAGGAAAAAAATGACTGGACGATTTGATGGAAGCGGAAAAATGCGCCAGCGTGAAAGTCTTTTGATTTCTGTGGACGGCGCGGAAGAATGGCTTTCTTCGCTTGAAAAAGCGAAGATTCTTGTTGTTTCTGATTCGCACGGAAGTCGCGACATTCTTTTTGAGATTGTTCGTCAATTTGGAGAAACGGTTTCTGCGCTTTGTTTTTGTGGCGACGGCGTAAACGATGTGCTTTCGTTGCTTTGTGAGCAAGAAAAAGTCGAATTATCAAAAAAAATTCCGCCCGTTGTAGCCCTCGTTCAGGGAAACGGCGACAGTTCCACAGGTTCTTTTGTTTCCGACGAGCGCGTTTTTGTTCACGTTCCCGTTCAACTTGAATTTTTTGTTGCACAGCAAAAAATTTTTTTGACGCACGGACACAGATACAACGTGTACATGGGAACAAAAATGCTCCGCGAAGAAGCGCAAAAAAGAGAAGCGTTTGCAACATTTTACGGACATACGCACATTTCAAATGCTCAAGTTGAAAAACGTCCGTTTCTTTTAAATCCAGGAAGTTGTGCACTTCCGCGCGGTGGAATGCCACACACATTTGCAATCGTTACGATTTCAAAAAATGCTCCAATCGAATACCGATATTTTGAAATTAACTGGGGAGAAGACGGCGAAATCGAATTCAAAAACTTTAATCCGCCCACAGAAGAGGTGAGCCTTCTGTGGTGAAGCCTTTTTATTCTTCTGCTTTTACAAAAAAGAGCGTGATTCCTTCGTTGGAAAACCGTTTTTTTATGGCAGACACAACAGCGCGAACGATGTCTTTTTCGCTGTCGGCGATATAACTGACAAAGACAAAGTTCGTTTCTGGCCACGTGCCGTTTCCCAGTTTGTAGTCGCTGTCGCCTTTTCCGTGCGCAAGCGGAATGAGCGTGTAGCGAAGTTCTGGAATGCTCTCTTCAAGGAGTTCGATTATGTCGTCTTGCACCGATTGGTTTGCGATTATTTCCGCTCTATACATTTTTCCTCCAACTCGCTCATTAAAAATACATAAAATCCAAATATTTATTTGGTTCTTGCAAATTGTTTTTTGGATTTTGTTGCGAAAACTCGTTTTTTGAAAAAGTGCTTTTTTTCTTTTTTTGTCGCATTACGAGAGAATAGAGAACTGGAATGAAAAAAAGCGTTATGAACGTTGACGACGTAAGCCCGCCCACAACGGCAACTCCGATTGGCTGAACCATGCCCGCGCTTCCGCTTGTGGCAAAGCACATCGGGAGCATTCCCAGAATCGTGGTGAGCGTTGTCATCAAAACGGGGCGAAGGCGACTTGAACCTGCTTCAAGGCACGCTTGTTTTTTTTCTTGTCCGCGGTCAACTAAAAGATTGGTGTAATCAACCAAAATAATTCCGTTATTCACAACGATTCCAACGAGCATAATCAACCCGACCGCGCTCATCATTGAAAACGCTTGCCCTGTGATTTTGTAGATTACAATGACTCCAATGGCAAGGAACGGGATTGTCATCAAATTTATGAGCGGAGCGACAAAACTTTCGTAAGTGCCTGCCATAACTCCAAAAACGAGTAAAATCGCCATAATCGCAATCATTCCAAAAACGTGCGCTTGCTCCGTTGTGTCTTTCCAGTTTCCTTCGTAAGAAATCGTAACTCCGTCAGGAACAATGAACGACCGCGCGATTCCTTCTCGAATATCGTCTTCAACTTCGTAGTCGTTGCGATTTCCATTATTGTCCGCGCTCACGGTAACAACGCGGCTTTGATTTGCTCGTTTTATTGAAACAGGACCCAATCCTTTTTTGACTTTTGCAAAATTGGCAACGCTTACCATTCCGTTTGTGCCTTTTACAAAAATCTGCTCAAGGTCGGCACTGCTTTTTCTGTCTTCGTTTCTATAAAGAATCAAAACGCTGTATTCTTTTCCAGATTCGCGGTACGTTGTGGCTGTTGTGCCGTTTATCGCGTAGTTGATTTCTTTTGCCACGGTTTGAACGTCCACGCCAAACGAATACGCGCGTTGGCGGTCGATTTCGATTTCGATGGCGGGCAAGCCTTCTTCCGTGTCGATTGAAACTTCGCCCACATCGGAAATGCTTTCCATGACAGAGCGAATTTGAGAGGCAACGGAAAGCGCGGCATCAAGGTCGTCAGAGCGGACTTTGAGCTTAAAACTCGAACCCGTCATCTGTCGCCTCATTCCTTGGCTAAACGAAAATCGGGCATCGGTAAAATCTGCAAAATGCGCACGGAGTTTTTGCTGTATTGTTTCGCTCGTATCGATTTGTTCGCTGCTCGAAGGAAGATTTATTTGAATCGAAGCCTTGTAAGTTGTGGCGTTTCCTTGCCCCGTGCCGATTGACGTGATGAGCGTGTTGTATCCTTTGATTTCGTCTTCGCAGATTTTTTCCATCGTTTTTATAACCGCCGACGTTTCCGAAAGGGTTGTTCCGATTGGCATTGTGAGGTTGAGCGTTACGCTGTCGTCGCTTCCGCCTGTCATCATCTGAACGCGCATTGTTGGAATGAGCGAAAGCGTGCCGCCTAAAACCGTAAAGCAAATGATGCACGTTACCGCTCGGTGCGAAAGCGCACTTTTGAGCGCACGGCGATACACTTTTGTGAGCGCGGTCATCGGAAGTTCAAGGATTTCGTAAAACCGCGCAAGTGGCTTAAAACTCACAGGTTTTTCTTTTCTGTTTGTAAGAGGGAAAAATTTTCCAGCAAGCACTGGAACCAAAAAAATCGCCACAAAAAGCGAAGAAACAAGCGCGATAACAACGGTAAAAATGATTCCTTTGAACATTTGCCCGTACATTCCGAGTTCTTTCATAAAAAAGAGAAACGGAATAAAAACGCAAATCGTTGTGAGATTTCCAGAAATGACCGACATAATCATTTCCGAAGAGCCGAGCACGGCTGCGATTTTGGGCTTTGCTCCGCGCGTTCGATAGGCGTAAATATTTTCAATCATAACGATTGAAGCGTCAACAATCATTCCAACGCCCAAAATCAAGCCCGTTAGCGTCATCATGTTGAGCGTGATTCCCGCAAAATTCATTGCAAGAAGAGTGATTACAATCGAAAGCGGAATCGAAATTGCAATTATGAGCGTCGATTTCCCCGATTTCAAAAAAAGGAAGAGAATCACTACGGCAAGCAAAAGCCCTTGAACGGCGGATTCGATGAGCGTGTTTATCGTGTCGTTTATGGACGTGGACTGGTCGCGAATAATTGAAAGCGTGATGTCCGAAGGCAAAATTGCTTGAATTTCTGCGATTTTTGCGCGCGTTTCTTTTGCAACGCTCACCGTGTTTTTTCCCGATTGCTTTGTTACAGAAACGTACACGCCAGGCTCGCCGTTTATGTACACTTCGCTCGATTTGTCTTTGTAGCCCAAATACGCCGTCCCGATGTCTGAAAGTCGCACAATATACCCGTTTATCGTGGAAATAATCGTGTTGTTGATTTCTTCGATGCTTTTGAACTCGCCTGTGGTGCGAATCGTGTAATCGTGTGTGCCTTCGGTGATTTTTCCGCCACCGAGTTCAAGGTTTTGCTTAGAAAGCGCACTTGAAATATTCGCCATTGTAAGATTGTATGCAGCAAGGCGATTTTGAGAAACGTCAACGCGTACGACTTTTGTGCGCCCGCCCGAAACGCTTGCTTCTGCAACGCCGTTTACTTGCTCAAGCAAATCCACGATTTGGTCTTCTGCGATGAGTTTTAGGTCATCGTTGGAGCGGTTACCTCGCACGGAAATTCGCATAATCGGCATGGAATCCGAGTTCATCTTAAAAATCGTTGGCGTTCCCGCATCGTCTGGAAGATTTCTTGAAACGCGGTCGATTTTGTCACGAACGTCGTTCGTCGCGCTTTCAAGGTCTGTTCCGTAATTAAACTCAAGCGAAATTGAAGAAGAACCTTCGCTCGAAGTCGATGTAAGATTTTTGAGTCCGCTCACCGAAACGAGTTGTCCTTCAAGGATTTTTGTAACCGATTTTTCCACGCTTTCAGGTCCTGCGTTCGTGTACGAAGTTCTAACGGTTATATACGGATTGTCCACGTCTGGAAAAAGGTTTACCGCCACATTTTGAAGCGTAAAAATGCCAATAATCAAAAGAAGCACAAAAACGATTAGCGTTAAAACAGGATGTTCAAGCGTTGTTTTTGAAATGCTCATCTTGCACTGCCTCCGTTTTGTCCACGCGCTCCTCCAGTCGTGCCGTCTTTTTTCGCGCTCGAATCGTTTTTTTGGCGCGATTTTTTTTCGCTCTGGCTGTTTTGAGCAGATTCTCCGATGTCAAGAATGTTTGAGCCGTCAGCGAGAGACGTTTGCCCTTGAATGACAACGCGCTCGCCTTCTTTTATGCCGCTCGTTATTTGAACCATTCCGTCAACGTTTTTTCCCAGTTGAATTTCGCGCTTTGAAACGGTGGAATTGTGATTTACAACGTATGCGTAATATTTTTCTCCATTTTGAACAAGCGAATCTCTGGGCATTACAACAAAATCAGAATAATCTTCGGTGAAAAGAATGACTTTTGCAAACATTCCTGCGTTTATCCGCTCGTCGTTTTTGTCAAAATGCAAAACAACTTGCTTCGTTCTGCTCGCCGAATCGATTACTGGAGAAATGCGGCTCACCGTGGCTCTAAAAGCCTCGTCTGGATACGCTTCCACAAGAACGTCGGCTTTGAGTCCCGTTTTTAGCACCGAAACGTATCGCTCTGGAACGCTTGCCGTAACTTGCAAATTGTTGATGTCGCCGATTATGCAAACAACCGAGTTCGTTGAAACGGTCGTGCCATTTTTGAGCGGAGTTGAGATGATGCTTCCCGAAATGGGCGCGTAAACGGGACTTTGCTTAAAATACGAGCCAGGAGTTGAGGGGTCAACGTAGCCTAAAACGTCGCCTTTTTTTACAGAAGAGCCGAGCATGACCGAAACAGACATGATTTTTCCCGCAACGTCAGGAAAAACTGAAACCGAGTTTTGGCTTTCGATTTCGCCGTTCGTGGAAACGTAGCCGTGGAGCGTGGTCTTTTCCACTTCCATCGTTTTTACAGAAATTTTAGTGCCGCCCCCTCGTCGTCCGTTGTTTCCCGTTTGAGCATTTTGACTTTGCGTCCTTGACGCGATGTTCACCGCCACAGCCGCCACCGCTACCGCCACAACAACCAAAATCGCAAGTCCGTGCGATTTTCTGATTTTCATATCATTCCCCCGTTTTTATTCGCTTTCTTTTTGACTTAACGTGCCGAACGGAACGCCGATTGTGTTTTCAAGATTCAAAATCGCACGGACGAGCGTAAGCACTTCGCTTTTGAGAGAAACCTGCGCGTTCAAGAGCGAGGTATTTGCGTCCTGCAAGGTAAGCAAATCTTTTGTACCACGATTATATGCCTCCTGTGTCATATTGTATGTTTTCTGAGCAAGTTCAACATTCGCCTGCTTGTATTTTATTGCCTCTTGACTTTGGCGAATCGTACGCAAACTTGAATCCACCGTGCGCTTGAGATTTTTCATCTCGTTGTCGAGCTGAAGCTCCAAATCCTTTACAGAATCTTTTGCGCTGTCAATCGCGTCATTCCGAGCCGACCAGGGAAGCACGCCGTCAAGCGGAATCGTCGCCGAAAGCGTGATTGAAGAAGATTTCGTTGCGTCGGGGGCCTCGCCATCGTAACCCAAGTACCAATACTGGTCTCGCCAGTTGAAACTAGCGCTCACCGTGGGCGCAAACGCCGAAAATCGCTTTTCAAGCACAGAATTTTTTGCACTTTCAATCTGAAATTCGAGTTTTTTAATAGAAGAAGATTGCACATCGCGCATATCGACTTCGATTTTGTTCAAATTGATTAAATCATCGAGCGAGCCGACAAGTTCAATCCGCTCGTCAATCGGCAAACCGAGCATTTGCTTGAAAGTCGCCAAGTCGTTCAAAAAAGTGATGTGTGCCGTGCCAACCGTGGGAATCTTGCTCTTATAATTCACTTCTGCCGAAAGCACATCGATTTCGCTCAACCGACCTTGATTGTATTTTGCCAGATTGTTGTTGTACTGCGTTTTTGCGATTTCAAGATTTTTTTCCTGAAGAACGATATTTTCACTCTCGTACAAAAGCCCGTAAAAAGTCTCGCGGACGCTCAATTCAACCGACTTTACCGCATCATCAAAATTGAGTTTTCCAGATTCATACGCGATTTTTGCCGACTGCATTGAAGTGTAGAGATTTGCCGAAAGTGAAAGCGAAACCGTCGCTGAAATACCGAAATTCGCCGTATAGCCCGCATCGTTGTCGCTCAGCGCATCAATCGGAATCGAAGAAGAAGCCCCCACGCTCGCCGTCGGACTCACGCTGTTCCAAGAATGATTTTTTGCCCGTGCCGCCGCGTCCAATGTGATTTGCCCCCGTGCAATCGAAACATTGTTCTGCTTCGCGAGCGCCACCGCGTCTTCAACCGAAAGCGTGCGAGCGGCTTCCGAATCGTTTTCGTCATAATTGTCGCCACTCGTGTTAAGGCGCGTTCCTTTGCTCTGCGCAAAAAGTGCTGACGAAATACAAAAAATCAGCGCGATTTTTGCAAAAGTTTTCATTTTTAGCCCTCTTTTTCAAGGATTTTGAATTAGACGCTCTCAAAATCGCCAAAGGCACGTTTTTTTTCGCGTGATTGAGGAAACAATTTTTTTGAGTTGGTCAATTATAATTCAAAAAATGTTTTTTATCTTTCAAAAGAAACACGCGATAACAAAACTTTCCACAGAATAACAGGTATTTTTTATTTGATTTGCTTGACAAAAAGCAAAAACGGTTTTGATTTTACGAACAACTCGATTTTTTTGTCGCTCGTTGCGAAAAAACGGTTATACCGCTATAATGATGTCAAAAATTATTAGGTGAAAGGAGAACCTTTAATGACAGTTGCTGACATCAAGAATGCCAAAATTAAGGCGTGGGTTGAAGAGTGCGCAAAAATGTGCGAACCCGACAACGTGGTTGTTACGGACGGAAGCGCGGCGGAGTACGACCGCCTTATGCAAAAATGCGTTGACGCGGGACTTGCAACTCCGCTTGCTAAAAAGCCGCACAGCTTCCTTTTCCGCTCATTGCCCTCTGACGTGGCGCGTGTAGAAGGACGAACGTTCATTTCTTCCGTAAAAGAAGAGGATGCAGGTCCCACGAATCACTGGATTGACCCTGTGGAACTCAAAGCCACGATGAAAGGACTTTACAAGGGTTGTATGCACGGGCGCACGATGTACGTGATTCCGTTTTGCATGGGACCGCTCGGCTCGCCAATCGCAAAATACGGCGTTGAACTTACCGATTCAGAATACGTCGTTTTGAACATGGACATTATGACCCGTGCGGGCGAAAAAGTATGGCAGTATCTTGACGACAACTTCGTTCCGTGTTTGCACTCTGTCGGAAAGCCGCTCAACAACGGCGAGAAAGACAACGGCATCTGGCCATGCGCCGACGTCG